>Ga0268276_1000471_pt1 | contig 47999 bp, 39 predicted proteins | sample saktaG_4_FD_190145 | JGI IMG/M metagenome (GOLD analysis project Ga0268276, IMG submission 190145) | Saline water microbial communities from Sakinaw Lake, British Columbia, Canada - sak_2010_1_5_45m | ecosystem: Environmental > Aquatic > Non-marine Saline and Alkaline > Saline ...
CAATACGCTAAGCGATCTCCGCAATCAGATTTCCTTCATCACTGAAGAAAAAGACGATGCTTTTGCCGCGCCGGAGTCAATGGCTATTCACAGCGTCAAGGAAACGCTGAGGATCGCCCAAATGAAGTTCACCGAATGGGCGGCGAAGCGTATCAAAGAACAGAAGAATTCCAGAGATTTACTGAACGAGCTGGACTCATCTTTTTTCAGGTTACTTGATGAACTAACGATTGCCCGTTCCCGCAAACATATTCACCGCTATTACCAGGGCGAAATCAGCAAAATAGGTGGATTTCCGAAACGCTCGAAGCCGGTATCTATTTTTTCGGAAATTGACCTTTCCGGACGGTTCCTTTCCTATGATAAAGTCAACGATGAGATCGAGAAATACGCCTTATCACTTTTTAATCCGTCGAAATACATTTTACCGGAATGGGTATCTCACTATGAACAAAAAGCCCGGACGTCCGGCTTTATCCAGTTCACCCAGCGCGATCGTGAAAGTTTTTTAATCGGGATGATGAAGATCAATTTTATGAAGCGGCTGGAAAGTTCGATTGAATCCTTTGAGATTACGATGGGACGCACGATTGATAAAATTGATACCCTCGAAAAGAAAATCACCCATTTTCAGCAGTTGAAAAGTCCACAAATGGAATTTGATAATTCAGAATCGGAAGTGCCAACGGATGAAGATGAAGAGTTAAAAGATGCTTTCGAAGTCGGTAAAAAAGTTACATTCAAACTTGAACATTTGAATCTTGACAGGTGGCTGATTGATCTGAAAAAGGACAAGGATCAATTAAGTGTACTGTATAATTCTGCTCTTTTGGTGAGCTCTGACAAAGACGCCAAATTAAAAGAACTCAAAGCTCTGATTGCGAAGAAAGTCACTTATCCAACAAAAAACAGTCAGGGCAAAGAGAACCGAAAAGTCCTGGTATTTACGGCTTTCGCCGATACCGCCAAATACCTTTACAACGAAATCAAGGATTGGGCGGAAAATGAACTTAAGGCGCACATTGCCCTGGTGACCGGCGGTTCCGGGGGATGTACAACGACGTTCTCTCCGAAAGGATTTACGGGAAGAACCGATTATGCCTGGATTTTGGCGAACTTCTCTCCGATCTCCAAAAAGCGGAATCAGATGAAAGGCATGCCCCAGGATGACGAAATCGACATTCTCATTGCTACCGATTGTATTTCCGAAGGGCAGAACCTGCAGGACTGCGATTATCTGATCAATTACGATATTCATTGGAATCCGGTGCGGATAATTCAAAGATTCGGAAGAATCGACCGGATCGGGTCGCTTAATCCTGAAATCTCTTTGGTCAATTTCTGGCCGACAAAAGACCTTGAGAAATATATCAACCTCAAACATCGTGTCGAAGCGCGCATGGCTTTGGTTGATATTACAGCAACCGCGGAAGATAATATTCTGAGCACCAATGAGATCAAAGACTTGATCAAAGACGAACTCAAATACCGTGATAAACAATTAATGAGACTGAAAGACGAAATTCTCGATCTCGAGGATTTTGATGAATCGGTCAACCTCAGTGAATTTACGCTGGATGATTTTCGGATTGAACTGGCGAACTACATCGAAGCGAACCGGAAATTGCTGGAAGACGCGCCGCTGGGACTGTATGCAGTCATTCCGCATGTCCTTGAAAGGGTGAATCTGTTTGAGCAGAACGTTGCCGATATCATTCAGCCGGGCGTAATCTTCTGCCTGATGCAAAAGAAAAACGCCGTCGAGAATCAAAAAGTCAACCCGCTTCAGCCTTACTTTCTCGTCTATGTCCGGGATGATAAAGTCATCCGATATACATTCACGCATCCGAAACAAATCCTGGAAATCTTCAGAATGCTTTGCAATGGAAAAACCAAAGCGTTCGAGGAATTATGCAGACAATTCGATTCCGAAACGCAAGGCGGAGATGATTTGACCAAATACTCGGATTTGCTGAAGATGGCGGTAAAATCCATCGCGCAGACATTTGCGCGCCGCGCGACCGATCAACTTTTCAATTCCCGAAGCGCTATCCTGCCGCCCAAAGACGAATTTGTCGATGAAGAGACGGAATTTGAATTGATTACATGGCTGGTGATCAAATAATGATTGTCGCATTAAAAACAGGAGATAGAATTGAAACCCGAAGAAATCTTTAAACAAAATATTCAGTCTAATATCAAACAATTCAAGGACGGCGAATTTCTGACTCATGCCGAAGAACTTTTTACTACTTTGGGGTATGCCAGCGATTATAAAGCAAAATTAGATAAAAAGTATCTCTGTGATCACCATTTGAACCAGGAAAAGACCCTGATTAAATCATGGTTAAACGCAGACTTACTATTTCAGGTGACTGGTGACGATATTTCCAAACAAGAATTGTTGTTCAAGGCTAATTTCAATATAGACCGGATTCAATCTTATCTCTTTTATGCGATAGAACTGGAACCGAAAACCTACCCGCGCGGTGCGTTGGCGCAGATTACCCGGGAAGTGAATAAATTATTCCCAATGCCAGTTTTCATTCTCTTCAAATATGGCGATTATCTCACTTTTGCTATCATCGATCGCAGGCAGAATAAAAAGGATGGATTCCGGGATGTTCTGGAAAAAGTCACTCTGATTAAAGATATTTCCATTGCTAGTCCGCATCGGGCACATATTGAAATCCTGTTCGATCTCTCTTTCGAAGAATTAAGACATAATTTTAAATTCACCAACTTCAAGGAACTTCATGCCGCCTGGCAGAAAACGCTCGATACCAAAGAACTAAACAAGAAATTTTACCGCGAACTTTCCGCATGGTATTTCTATGCCAAACAGAATGTTTTATTCCCGGACGACGTCGAAAAAGATGCGGATAAACGAAATTCGATCAACCTGATTCGTCTGATTACGCGCCTGATCTTTGTCTGGTTTGTCAAGGAAAAGGGCTTAGTACCGGAAGAATTGTTCGACGAAGATTTTCTGAAGGATATTTTGAATTATTCCGACAAGACCGGAAGCACTTATTACAAGGCGATTCTCCAGAATTTGTTTTTCGCCACGCTGAACCTTGAGATGAATAAGGATAAGCCCGGCAGTCGGAAGTTTGTAGAAAGAACGGGATTTACCAGTCAGCAATATCTTGTACCGGCATATCGATACAGACGGTTTTTTAGGAATCCCGACCAAGCCCTGAGCCTTTTTGAGAATATTCCCTTTTTAAATGGCGGACTCTTTGAAAACCTCGATTATCGAATTGAAGAAACCGGGAACGAAAAGCGAATAGATTGTTTCTCCGACCGCGAACAAAACGAAGAAAGATTATCCGTGCCCGATGAACTCTTTTTTTCCGATCTTAAAAAAGTCGACCTGAGCAGCGTTTATGAAAATAAGAAGCGTCAATCCGAAGAATTCCGCGGCATCATCAAGATTTTCAAACGCTACAAATTTACCATCGAAGAGAATACGCCGATCGAGGAAGAAATCGCCTTAGACCCGGAATTGTTAGGTAAAGTATTCGAAAACCTACTGGCAAGTTACAATCCCGAAACCCATACCACCGCCCGCAAAGCCACCGGGTCTTTCTATACGCCGCGTGAGATCGTCAATTATATGGTGGATGAATCCCTGGTTGCCTATCTTGAAACCCAGTTGAAAGGAAAGGTTCCGGAGTTTAAGGATATGAACAAACTCGGCGAATTATTACGGGACACCCTGTCATATACTGAAGAGGCGCACTCTTTTATCAAAGAAGAGCAAGTCGATGCCCTGATCAACGTAATCGATAAGTGTAAAATACTCGATCCGGCTTGCGGCAGCGGCGCTTTCCCGATGGGTATCCTGCATAAGCTGGTTTACCTGCTGCATAAACTCGATCCGTATAATGAGAAATGGAAGAACCGCCAGATCGAACGGGTGCAAAATGCCATCCGCGAAGCCGAAAAGGTCGAAGATACCGCCATCCGCGACCACCTGCTGCATGACCTGGAAACAAACATCGAGTCAATCGAGGATGCCTTTCTCAATAATGAACTGGATTACGGGCGTAAACTCTACCTGGTTGAGAACTGCATCTACGGCGTGGATATTCAGCCGATTGCGATCCAGATCGCCAAACTGCGCTTCTTCATCTCCCTGGTGATCGACCAGAAAGTCGATCCAATGAAACATAACCTGAACATCCGGGCTTTGCCAAACCTTGAAACGAAGTTCGTCGCGGCGAATACGCTGATTGGGCTGGATAAACCGGCGCAAATAGCGCTGCGAAACCATGAAATAGACCGGCTTGAAAATGAATTAAAGGAAGTCCGGAAGAATCATTTCAGCGCCCGCAGCCGCAAGGAAAAAATACGCCTGAGAAGTCTTGACGAAAAACTCAGAAACCAAATCGCAATCCTGCTGATTGCTGACGGATGGTATGATAAATCTGCCCGGCAACTGGCTGACTGGAATCCCTATAATCAGAATACGTCTTCACCATTCTTCGATCCGGAATGGATGTTTGGTTTAACAGAAGGTTTTGATATTGTGATTGGAAATCCACCGTATAAAGTTGAATCAAAAAGAGAACAAGTATATTATAAAGGTTATTCAACCATAAAATGTGGTGACCTATATGCTTATTTCTTCGAAAGAAGCATAAAATATTTCTTAAAAGCAGATGGAGCCTTGTCATTTATTACTGCATCTCTTTATATCAAAGGAATAAAGTTTGACTCTCTTAGAATTTATCTGGAAAATTTTTTGAGATTAATTTCTCTTATCGTACAAGGTGATAATGTGTTTGAAAATGTACAGATGCCAACAGCAGTTATTATTGGAACTAAATCCGATAAAAATAATAATGATTGGAGTTTTGAAAATTTCACTCCTAATATTGACCTTATTAAGAAAATTGAAAAGGATACAAATCCACTATTAAAAATATCTGACGTCATGAGAGGATTTGAAATTGGCAGAAACCAGGTAAATTCATCTGGTGAAATAAAGTTCATTACTGGTTCTGATGTTAGTAAATGGGCAATTAAAAAATATAGTTTCATTTCTAAAAAAACAGAGACTGAATACAACAAGAATGAAGATTTCTTTAAGGGAGAAAGAATATTAATTAGAGAAACTGGAAGTGAACTCACTGCTCTATTTTTAAATTCTAAACTATATTGTAATAGAAGTTTATACTCAATCAAGGTTCGTGACAAAAAATATTCTTCAAAGTATTTAGCAGCCCTACTTAATAGTACTCTTTTTCAATTCTATTATAAATCCAAATTTAAAAATGACACAGATTTATTTCCTAAAATTAGAATTGCTCAAGTAAACCATTTACCAATCAAGAATACTAATGAAAATCAACAAAAACCCTTCATAACCCTCGTAGACCAAATCCTCGCCGCCAAACGCGTCGATCCGCAGGCGGATACAACGGCGCTGGAGCGGGAGATTGACCGGCTGGTGTATCAGTTGTACGGGTTGACGGCGGAAGAGATCGCGGTGGTGGAGGGGAAACCAAAATGATAAAACGCATAGTCAAAATAAAAAACTGTCCCTCCTTTATTGATTTTAAACCCGCAAACGATTTACCAGAATTTGCGAAATACAATCTTGTTTATGGTTGGAATGGGTCGGGGAAAACATGCTTTTCTCGTGTTCTTAGATCGTTTGAAATGAGTAAAAATTACTATGACCACCCTGAGAGACGACCAGAATTTGAATTTAAACTGGATAATGGGGCATCTATTAGTCACAATGATTTAAACGCGTTTAAAAGCATTCGTGTTTTCAACAAAGATTTTATAGATGAAAGTGTATTTGGCATTGGAGGTCCTAAGCCCATTTTCTTTCTCGGAAAGGAAAGCAAAGAGGACAAAAAAAGAATTGATACTGTAGAGAATGAAGTCGGGAAATTGAGATCAGAACTTGAAACCAAAACATCGGCAATGGGAAAAGCTAAAACTAATAAAGAAAAGAGGCTTCAGGATAAAGCAAGAGATATTAAAAACGCACTGACTACAACAAAACAAGACGGTTATAGGAATTACGATCGCTCACATCTTGAGAATTCAATTGAAAATAATGGTGAGAAACTTAAATATCCGGATCAATTGAAACTATCAGAAAAACGTTTATCCAATCTTAATAAATCGATTCAGCAAAATAGTAAGATAAAAATCAGTCCTTTGTCAATATCCAACTTTGATTTATCCGAACTAGAAAAGGAAGTAGAGGATGTTCTTTCGAAAACAGTTACATCTCAAATGATAGAAAAATTGCAGGCAGATAAAGAGATTAATAAATGGGTAGAAGAAGGACTACAAATCCACAAAGACAGATATTTGGAAGTTTGTGCTTTTTGCAACCAAAAAATTCCAGTAAATCGTTTTAAAGACTTGGAGAATCACTTTAGTAACGAATATCGGAGAATGATTCAATCAGTACGAAAACTGAAAGACAGATGTGCATCCTTCAGAATTAAAATCAATCTACCTGCATCATCAAATTTCTATGATGAGTTAGTGGATGAATATCTCGAGGAAAAGAAAAAAGCAGAAAAGGCCATCAAGTCTTTTGATTATAGGTTAGACATAATTGTCTCTGTTCTTGAACAAAAAGAGCAAAATCCTTTTTCGTTATCTTTATTGGAAAAAACAATACCAATAGAGGTGAATTCTTTTAAAATAATCAACAAAATCATTATTACGCATAATCAAAAGACTGGCGATTTTGAAAATCAAATTGATAAGGACAAGAAAGCGTTAGAGCTTCATTATATTGCCGATTATTTGCCAACTTACAACGAAATACTCAGTGATATAAAAGAACTGGAAAAAGAATGTTCTTATTTAAAAGAAACAATCGAAGAGAAAGAAAATGAAATAAAAACTCTTAGAGAAAAATTAGTTAGTCATCACATCCCCGCACAGCAGATAAATGACGACCTTCAATCATTTTTAGGACGAAACGACATTCAGTTAATAGCAACAGAGGCTAAGGAGGGTTATACAATAACTCGTAATGGAGAGATAGCCAAAAACCTTAGTGAGGGGGAGAAAACTGCTTTGGCTATTGTGTATTTTTTAACAAAGATAAATGAAGAAGGTTTCGATTTGAAAAACGGTGTTGTCGTAATTGACGATCCTGTTTCCAGTCTTGATTCTAATGCGATCTTTCAAGCTTTTAGTTTTATTAAAGAATCTATTAAAGAGGCTGGACAGATTTTTATTCTGACACATCACTTTGATTTTTTCAGGCAAGTAAAAAATTGGTTCGCTCATTGCAAAAAAGAAGAGCGAGAATATTTTATGATCATTTGTTCAATGAAACCAATGCCTCGTAAATCATCTATTATGAAAATTGACAAACTTCTCATAGAGTACGAATCAGAGTATCATTTCTTGTTTAGTGTGTTATATAAGCTTGCCAAAGAACAAAACCAGGATTTAGAAAGGATTTATCCAATTCCTAATATTGCTCGCAAATTCCTTGAAAGTTTTCTTGCCTTTAGAGTACCTGTTGGCTCAAAAGAACCGCAAATATTTAGTAGATTAAAGCGAATAGATAGTTTTGATGAAAAGAAAAAAGAGCGAATTCGTCGATTTGTAGAGACACATTCACATCCAAGATATGAAAGTGGAGTACAGGATTTTGATATGACCATTTTAGGCGAAACACCAGATATAATAATTGATTTGATGAAACTTGTGGAAAAGGAAGATCCAAAACATTATAATTTTTTAGTAGAAAGTGTTACGGGACAAAATCCAGCCCCTTAAACAAAGAAGTGCAAGGTTGACCAGATGGTGTATCAGTTGTATGGGTTGACGGATGAGGAGATCGCGGTGGTGGAGTCTTGAACTATGATTGGAATGATTGTCTGAACTATGATTATAATGATTAAATGAGGACTATGATTATTGTGGAAGGGTTTAATCACAGTGAATCAGGAAATCAGATGAATCAAAGTGCGGACGGTTTACGGATTGACGGATGAGGATATTGCGGTGGTAGAGTCTTGAACTATGATTGTGGGAATGATTAAATGAGGGCTATGATTATTTGTGGAAGGATTCAATCATAGTGCAGACGATGTACGGGTTGACGGATGAGGAGATTGCGGTGGTGGAGGGGAAGTCTTGAACTATGATTGGGAATGATTAAATGTAGACTATGATTTAAGGCGGATGTAAATGGGAAATCACAGTCAATCAGAAAATCAGAAAAATCAGAGTATGGACGGATTGGAATGATTAAGTGAAGACTATGATTAATTCGGAAAGAGTTCAATCATAGTGAATCAGAGAATCAGATGAATCACAGTGCGGACGGATTGGAATGATTAAATGAGCGCCATGATTAAAGAGGAATATCAATATTCGGAACTGACGGGTAAAATCATTGGTTGCGCGATGGAGGTCCACAAAATTCTTGGTAATGGTTTCCAGGAGGTCATTTATCAGCGGGCATTAGCGATTGAAATGAAACATCAAGGCTTGGAATTCAGCAGAGAACATGAAATGGAGATATTTTACAAAGGTGAACAAATCGGGAATAGACGGGTGGATTTCTTTGTTGAAGGGAAGATTATGGTTGAACTAAAGGCTGTGGTCCAGATTGAAGATGTTCATTTGGCACAAGCAATCAATTATCTGGAAGCGTACGGTCTTGATATTGGTTTGTTAATCAATTTTGGTAATACAAGCCTTCAATTTAAAAGAGTGATGAAACCCCGGAAAAAGAGTCTTGAACTATGATAGGAATGATTGTCTAAACTATGATTATAATGATTAAATGAGGACTATGATTAAAGTGGAAAAGTTCAATCATAGTGAATCAGGGAATCAGATGAATCAAAGTGCGGACGGTTTACGGGTTGACGGAGGAGGATATTGCGGTGGTGGAGTCTTGAACTTTGATTGGAATATGATTGTCTGAACTATGATTATAATGATTAAATGAGGACTATGATTAATGCGGAAAAGTTCAATCATAGTGAATCAGGGAATCAGATGAATCAAAGTGCGGACGGATTGGAATGATTAAGTGAGGACTATGATTAATGCGGAAAGGGTTCAATCATAGTTAATCGGGGAATCAGATGAATCAAAGTGCGGACGGATTGGAATGATTAAGTGATGACTATGATTAATGTGGAAGGATTCAATCATAGTGAATCAGAAAATCAGGGAAATCAAAGTGCAGACAGATAGGAGCGATTGAATGGGAACTATGATTAAAGAGGAATATCGGTATTCGGAACTGACAGGTAAAATCATTGGTTGTGCGATGGAGGTCCACAAAATTCTTGGTAATGGTTTCCAGGAGGTCATTTATCAGCGGGCATTAGCGATTGAAATGAAACATCAGGGTTTGGAATTCAGCAGAGAACATGAAATGGAGATATTCTACAAAGGTGAACAAATCGGGAATAGACGGGTGGATTTCTTTGTTGAAGGGAAGATTATGGTTGAACTAAAGGCTTTGGTTCAGATTGAAGATGTTCATTTGGCGCAAGCAATCAATTATCTGGAAGCGTACGGCCTTGATATTGGTTTGTTAATCAATTTTGGTAATACAAGCCTTCAATTCAAAAGAGTGATGAAACCCCGAAAAAAGAGTCTTGAACTATGATAGGAATGATTGTCTAAACTATGATTATAATGATTAAATGAGGACTATGATTAAAGAGAGTGGAATCATAGTCCGTCAGAAAATCAGAAAAATCAGAGTGCAGACGATATATGGATTCACGGAGGAGGAGTTGGACTTCATCATAAGCCATGATGTCAGGTACCGGATGGGAAATAACATGGAAAGTTGATTTTAAGGAATATTATCCATGAAAAAAGCAATCATTGAACATTTGACCCAGGACTTTGAATCCTATACGAATCAGACACGCAATGACATCGAATTCTGGTTTGCCCGGGATTTGCAGCATTTGTTGGGATATACGGAATGGCGGAATTTTACTAAGGTTATCGACAAAGCCAAAGACTTTGCGACTGAGATAACAATTTTTAATGTGAAAGAAAAGGACATCCATCAAGGGAATCGAATTGCCTGGGAACATATCACAAATAATCAGAGTGTCAGAAAAATTCTGCTGGAACGGGGCATAAGACCGGAAGACCTGCCCCCTGAGGAGGATGTGAAGAAACTGGAACGCAGGGTAAAATCGGAAGATAATCTGCTCCTTGAAAATCCAGATAAGCTTGCTTCCGCATAATCCGGAAACGGCTGGATTTTTACTGAACTCGGGATAATGCCAGGATTACTGAAAACACGAGTGCAGAATTGGAAAAACTTAATTATTTCGGAAACAGTGATATTCTTGACAAGCATAAAGTTGCATTTCTCTGCTCCCGTAAATATCCGCCTGAGCTAGTCCTGAAGTCGTACGACTGGGCAATTGAGCAAAGAAATAAAGGCGTCTGCGTCATTTCTGGATTTCATTCGCAGATCGAGAAGGATGTCTTTCACTTTTTACTAAAAGGAACCCAGCCGATCATTCTGGTTCTGGCGCGCGGTATAAAGAAAAACTGGTCAGTGGAAATAAGGAAAGCGCTCGATGATAATCGGTTGCTGATTATCAGTCCGTTTCCGGATTCTGTACGACGAGTCAGTGAAAAGACGGCATTGAGAAGGAACCTGTACATGATAGAAATTGCAGATGAGGTGTTAGTCGCCCATGCCGAAAAAGGCGGACAAATTGAAAAGTTACTTATTAATGAAAAAAAGGTTAAGTGGATTGACGGAGGAGTTAGCGGTGGTGGAAGGGAAAAGTCTGAAACTATGATTAAAGAAGAATATCAATATTCGGAGCTGACCGGGAAGAACTAGGATTACCTGAAAGTAAGCCAAAGCGAATTCGAGAAGCTGAAACCGGAGAATTTTAGGGAGTTGGTGGTGGCTGTCAGTGAGTAAGAATAAAGAAAATTTTTGACGATCTTAAAAAAGGAATTAACTTATAAGTGAATTTAGGGTTTAAATTAGTCTGAATCAAAGTTGGCCGAAGAGCAAAAATATATTCCATTCAATTTGATGGTGAAGATGAACACGAGTTCCAGAAATTTGTCACGAACCCAGTTGTTAAAAATCATCCTGATTATGAACTTCTTCGAAAAAAAATCAAGGAAATACATAGTAAACGTGGTTTAAAGGAACATTATTTTCGCCCAGAAGATGATAAATTCCTTCATACTGAAATTTGCAGAATTGATTATGGCACAGGGAAACTCCGATTATATTGCATTAGATGGAATGATAATCTCTTGATTTTAGGTGGTGGTGGTGTAAAACCGGATGATGTTCGGTTTTGGCAGGAGGATCCCATTTTAGCCGATAAAGCAGAAAAAGTGATAAAAGTATTTGATGAATTGAAACAATATCTGGAAGACACAAAATTTAAAATAGATGATTTGTTATAAGGATTCGATATGTCCAGAGAAGTTGATGATTTTTTTGATGAATTAGAGACTAATATTCCCGATGATATTTCTCGCCTGGTTGAAAGACAATTGGATATTGCCGATGCTATAGTCGCTGCGATAGAAAAAAGCCAGTACAAAACTAGGAAAGAATTTGCCCAGGCAATCGGCATGAAACCATCGATGCTGAGTCGGATTTTGGCCGGTAATGTGAATTTGACGCTTAAAACAATTACAAAAATTGAGTCCGCGCTGGGAACGGAGATAATCCATGTCAATACTCAAGAATCCGTTCAAGAAAAACGGTATAATATTTCACCGGAGTTAATCACTTTATATTCTCCTTTGACACATGGCAAATGAGATTGATTGATATTAATCCAACCTTTTTTCAAAAATGCAACAACGTTTTAAATAAGTATTCATTGTTGCTTTCCGGCGATCTTCGCCCAGGTATCCCGGAGAGTCACCGTACGATTTATAACAAGATGATCGTCAGTAGTATCAGGATCGACACAAAAATACCCCAGCCGCTCAAACTGGAAGCGCAGACCGGGAGTGGCATTTTCAAACAGAGCCGGTTCAATGTGACAATTTTTCAGGATCTTCAGGGATTCAGGATTCAGGTATTCCAGGTATTTTTCACCGGCAGGGTTTTCGGTATTGAAAAGACGATCATAGAGACGGACTTCAGCGGTTTTTGCATGACGGGCCGAAACCCAGTGAATTGTGCCCTTTACGCGTCGTCCGTCGGGTGAATCACCGCCGCGGGTGGCCGGATCGTAGCTGCAATGGATTTCGATGATATTTCCATGATTATCTTTCACCACATCGGTACAGGTAACAAAATAGGCGTAACGCAGACGAACTTCAGTACCGGGCGCCAGACGGTAGAATTTCTTCGGCGGAGCTTCCATGAAATCTTCCGCTTCGATATAGATTTCTTTTGAAAAAGGGACTTTCCGGGTGCCGGCGCTTTCATCTTCGGGATTGTTGATGGCCTCCAGAAATTCTTCCTGGTCATCGGGATAATTATCGATGATCACTTTCAATGGATTCAGAATGCCCATATAGCGGGGTGTGATTTTATTCAAATGTTTACGAACGCTGAATTCCAGCAGCGTAACATCCACGGTGCTGTCCCGCTTGGCGACACCGATTCGCTCGGCAAAATTATGAATTGATTCAGGCGTATAACCACGGCGGCGCATTCCTGAAATGGTCGGCATGCGCGGGTCGTCCCAGCCATTCACAACTTTTTTCTGGACCAGTTCCAGTAATCGGCGCTTGCTCATGACTGTATAGCTGAGGTTCAGACGGGAAAATTCAATTTGCTGAGAATGATAAGCACCGAGTTCATCAAGGAACCAGTCGTAGAGAGGACGGTGGTCTTCGAATTCCAACGTGCAGATGGAATGGGTAATGCCTTCGATGGAATCTTCCAGGCCGTGGGCCCAGTCATACATGGGGTAAACGCACCATTCATCGCCGGTACGATGATGAGCTGCATGCAGAATGCGGTACATGACCGGATCGCGCATATTTAAGTTTGGGGACGTCATATCGATTTTGGCGCGGAGTGTTCGTGACCCATCGGGGAATTCACCGGATTTCATGCGGTGAAACAGGTCGAGGTTTTCCTCAATACTGCGATTGCGGTAAAGACTTTCTGTCCCGGATTCGGTCAGTGATCCACGGGTATTCCGGATTTCCTCGGCGCTCAGATCACAGACATAGGCTTTACCTTTTTGTATCAATTGGACCGCATAATCATACATCTGCTGAAAATAATCGGACCCATATAGAAGCCGGTCTTCAAAATCGGCGCCCAGCCATTTGACGTCTTCGATAATCGACTGTACGTACTCGTCTTCTTCTTTAATCGGGTTGGTATCATCGAAACGGAGGTTGAACTTACCGTTATATTTAACAGCCGTTCCGTAATTCAGCAGAATGGATTTGGCATGGCCAATATGCAGGTAACCATTCGGTTCCGGTGGAAAGCGGGTATGAACGCGTTTTTGAAATTTGCCAATGGCGTTATCGTCTTCGATTATCTGGTGAATAAAATTTAGCGGTTTTGATTCTGATTGGTCATTTAAAGGGATATCGGTTGCGGGATTCATTGGTTTTCCTTTCAAAATTATCGAAACCAAATTTAACAAATTTCATCAAAATAGTAATCAGAAACAGTCGGAATATTATGAATTTTCATGTGATGCTTGTCATTCATAACTTAGTTCAGGAATTTGATAACGGAAAAATGCTTGATTTCGAGGGAAATAATACGGAACTTAACACGTTAAGAAAATATTAACATGTATGCACCAGAGGGTAATTAGCACATTAGACGTTTGATTCAAAAATCGGCAGGACAGATAGTGAATTGGATTCAAAGGCGGTTTCGCTTTTTTGTGGTCGGATTACTGCTTGGCAGTACTGCTCTGAGGGCGGATGTTAATCTTTGGGTGATGTCCTTTGACAATCTCTATTCTGATTCCGAAATAAAGTGGCTCAAGGAAGGGTTTGTGGATTTTATTTTGGACCACTACGTGAATAATTCCAATGTACATGCCTATAAATCGGAAAAACTGGATGAAACCTTATCCATTATTAAAAAAAATGCAAAGTACCAGGAATCCCAGAACCTTGTTCTTTCCGGTGCATTCCAGCGGGATAAAGGTGTGTTTATCATCGATCTACAACTGACCGATCTGAACACTTGGGAAGCATTAGCATCAAAACAGGTCCGGGAAAAATCTTCGGATTTGGCGCAGGTAATTATTACTGTAAACAATGCTCTCGATGAAATTGTTGATCCTCGGGTGGAAAAATCACCAATTGAGACGAAGAAGGTTAAAAAAGCAGAGCAGATTGTCGAACTAATCGATGTAGCGAAAGACCGGGAAATGGAAAGCGCTCGCGAGATGACTGTCGTAACGAAAAACATCGGCGCCGCACTGGAACAACTTCTTGATAATTACTCGGAAAAATCAAAAACCGATTATAAAAGTCCCGAACCTTTTCAGAAGAATAAATTCACTCAGGATGCATTTACCAGCAAAGTAAAAGACTTTGTTCACGAAACTCACAGCTTTGAACAGGTTGTCAATCGCGTACTGAGCGATCCTTATGAAATTAATATCGGTGAACCGTCAATTCAGCGCTTACCGATGAACAATGAAAGTGTGTCTTTGTCCTTTCGGGTTGATTACAAAATAAAATTGAATATTCTCAAAGAGATGGTCGAGACCCTTAAGATCAAATCAAAAAATGATAGTAAAACCTTTGTTGAGTATTCATTTTCCGGAAATGATTATGTCTTTACGACCGATTTTATCAGAAATGTTGCCTATGGTGAGTACCGCTATTTTCCGGTAATATCACTGGTCGATGAAACCGGTGAGGCCGTTACCCATATTATCGATTCTCCCGGTTCATTAAACCAGATCAAACATTTTAACCCAATGTTTAATATTGCCGCCGGACCGTGGACAATGACGGTCTTTTTGGTAAAAGGAGTTCAGGAAATCGATTATGAATTAATACTCCCGATTCGAACGGTAGCCAGAATATCCCAGGTAACCATTGACATGAAGACCGAAGAGGAGATAATGCAATTGTCAGGGACGAAAAATTGATATTAATTGTTACAGATGATTATTGATTAGAACCATTATTGAAAGAATATTATTGAAATGAATAAAAACAGAATTTTAATTGTTGACGACGAACCTAATGTTTGTCAGTTTTTGTCAGAATACCTGGAATATAAGGGTTTTGAGACACAAATCAGCCAGTCCGGTAAAGAAGCGTTGAAATATCTCGAAACAGATACTTTCGATGCAATTCTGCTGGATTTGATCATGCCGGAAATGAATGGTTTGGAGGTCCTCGAAAAAATCAGGCAGATGAAGATCATGATTCCGGTAATCATTGTGACCGGCGTAAAAGATAAAAATGTTGCCGATGATGCAATCAAACTCGGGGCGGCTGATTTTATTCCCAAACCCATTGATCTTGACCGGCTTGAACAGAGCCTGATCGTAAATATAAAAAACCTTCAATAAATTAAAGGATTTTTGTTTTGGATGTAATTAAATGGCTTTTACCCAATCAGAAGATATCCAAGGAAACCGATCGGTTTTTTGAGGATCTTGGTAAGGTTGTCGGACAATCTCAAGGAATCGATGTCAAGTATGAACGTCTGAACAATGATTTACCTGCAATTGAACAGATATCAAAAAGCACCTCAGCGATTACTCTCGTCAGTAATTATGAAGCGATGTATCTGGAATCCTTCTACGAGTTCACGCCGCTGTTCAAAGTCGCCCTTACCGATATGAAGGGACTGGTGGTCGTGCATAAAGAATCCCGGGCCAGGCAACTGATTGACATACAAGGGCAATCGGTCAATTTACCGCATTGCACGGATTGGATGATTGTAAATCCGGTGATTCTTTTTCTTTTGAAAAAATGCACCATCGTCAAAACCGAGCAAAGCAAAACCTACGCGGCGAAATTGGAACCTCTCAATCTGTTTCAGGTAGTTGAAAAAAAGTCAAAAGCGGCGGTAACGACTAGTTTTGAATACAAGCTGCTTCCCGAAAAAGAGCAGAAAAACCTGAAAATACTGGGTGAATTTCCGCTTCTGCCGGAGTATGTTGTCGTCTCCGGCCCGGATTTTAAAAATCAGAACATTGCAAAACTGCGCAATAGTCTGGACCGTTGGCGTTCCAAATATGCTGATCGTCATAAATCACTGGGGATGCAGATTCTTCCGTTTGAAAGTGAAAACCGTTCTTTGCTGGTCGAGGCCATCGAAGGTCTGGGTTATACACTCAATAAATTTGTTGAAGAATACAACGATCTTCTGATTGACAGTATTTCTTCCAGTCATAAAAAAGAGCTTGAGGAGATGGGAGAAAAGTATGCACGGCTGAAAAACTTCAACGATAAACTGGTTAAAATGTACCAGGAAGTCCGTGACAGCCGCGACCGCCTGACAAAGGAGATTGAATCTGCTACCGACAACACCATATTATTTCTAAAGGACGGGACGGTTTTAGGTTGTTCTAGAGCATTTTACACATTGTTGAAATATGGTCGGCAAGAGGTTGTCGGTCAGGAGATTACCAAGTTTATCGAAACAAGTATCAATACGCCGTTTAAAAAACTGATTCAACAGATTGACGTGGGATTGGTACGGTCGTTTGTCGTAAAATTAAAAAGTTCTGACGGTACAGAGAATGAACGAAAAATGGAATTCAGCATCATTGAACTAATGGATTCCAAAATAATCCTTGGAATTTTATCCAATTTAGAAAAATAATAAGAACAAGAGGTGTCAACATGAGAAAACTGGCAAGATTAATTGTAGTAGTATTAATAGTAAGCATAACCGTTTCAGCGCAGAGTTACTTTGCGACGGTGTTAAAATCCACCGGTTCGGTTTATGTCAAACCCAGCGGCGAAACCGAATTTAATGTCAATGCCGAAATGGGTATGGGATTGCATATAGGCGATGCAATTATGACGGCTGAAGACGGATTTGTAGCGGTTATTTTCACCAAAGATAAAAGTCTGGTGAAAATTCGCAAGAATTCCGAAGTCTCTATTCGGGAAGAATACAGCGTCAGGACCGTAAAAGTCAATGAAGGCCGGGTGCTGGCCAGTGTCACTCCCGGCATCAAAGGTTCATTCCGGATTGAAACGCCAACATCGGTTGCATCGGTGAAAGGAACCAAGTTTTGGACCGTGACCTCTTCCCAATTCGGGGACCGTTTTTATGGCATTGAAGGCAATGTCAATGTTATGAATTTAATCACCGGTGTTGAATCCATGATGGCCGCCGGGCAGATGATTATTTCAACGCCTCAGGGCCAACTGGTCAATATGCCCGTGGATCCATCGGATATTCCGCCGGATGTTGATGAAGATGCACCGGCCCCGGAACAGGAGCCGACTGTTCAACCGGAAGAACAGGCTGCCAAACCAAAACCAGAACCAACAGCAACGACACCGCCAATTGATATGGCGGCTATGCCGGCTGAAGTTGCCGAACCGGAAGGAGAGGGTGGCGGTTCCGGAAAGCCCTTTGGAATGGGACTTGGGCTTGGATCTGTGACAATGGATGACAAAATCTATAACCAGATTGCATTGAGGCCGGAGTTTAGATTTGGCAAGTTAGCAATAGCTTTGGATGTGGCAATATATATGGATGAACAGGGCGATATCCGCAAAGATGAGTGGGATCAAATTTCTGATTACATTGATAAATTTTACTATATCCGCTGGGCCCAACCGGGGGATCCGTTTTTTGCGAAATTAGGCGCTATGGACAATACGACCCTGGGCTATGGAATTCTGATGAACGGTTATTCGAATACGACAGAATATCCGCAGGTTCGCAAAGTTGGAGTTCACACGGGGATGCAGATCGGAAGCCTGGGCTGGGAAGCGTTTATGGCCAATGCAAAAGAAATCACCGGTCCTGGACTATTAGCCGGTCGCGTTACTTACCAACCACTGAAAAAACTTCCTCTTAAGATTGGAGGAACAGTTGTAGCAGATGTATATCCTTATAAAGGTCTTCCTGATTCTGATGAAGATGAAGTAGCAGATGCGCTTGATATGTACACAGATGAAGATGATAATGTCGTAATTGAAGAATTACGAACAACGTTTAGCTTAGATCAACGTGATTATCTAAGATCTATCGGTTATGATATGCCGAGCGAAGCGATCATTGCAAATGGAGTCACAAAACTCTCCGATTATGATCGTATAATGAATGGTGCGGTTTCTTTTGATATTGGTATGCCGGTTCTCAACAGTAAGTTCTTAAAGTTAGAAGTTTACGGACAAGCGGCATCCTTTATTCCATCCGAAGATTCAGCATTAGTTTATAACAGCGCAACAAATACGTATGATAGAGAACCATTTACACCCGGTTTTGGTTTTGCTGTTCCTGGAGTTAGAGCAAATCTATTCAAGATTGCCAATTTAACTCTCGAATACCGCTACGCTGGTGAAAATTTCTTGTTTGGATACTGGGACAGAGCCTACGACTATGAGCGAATCCAGATTCGCAACAATGAAATCTATACCAAACAGCAAATGAGGCTGATGCAGGACCAGATGCAGGGTGTCTTTGGTGCATTTGATGTCAACATCCTGAATTATGCAATCCTTGGCGCCTACTATCAGCATATGTTTACGTCCGGCACTGAGATCAAGAGTTTTATGGCGACGGCTTCGATTCCAAAGGGGAAAATCCCGAAACTGGCTAATGCAACCGCTTTCTATCAGCGGAACAATGACAAAAATCCGTTTGATTTCGAACATCCATCCGAAAACACAATCCTTGGATACAAAGTCGGTTTTGAACTGGGTGGCGGCGCAGCCATCTATTATGTCTTCCAAAAGACCTATCGCGATTACGATGGCAGTGGAAGCATTGATCCGAAAACCGAATCTGTTTCTATCACGACGATCGAGACCGGGTTTAGTTTTTAGGGGTTATGACAGACGTAACAGTTAATATATCAAAATGAGCGAAAAAGCCCCGCCGACCAAGCGGGGCTTTTTTTAAAAAAATGACAAGCTACCGAATATTTGGTTTTCTTCTTCTCTTTAATTACTGTTACCTGATGGCGGGTGAAGTGCTTGTGCTGCATGATAATGTTGGTGCTGAAGTTGATATTATTGAAAAGGTGCATTACAGGCTTTTTCCCGACGTGGATAATTTTATAAATGCTCAATTTTATCTGCTGCCCAATGACAGTGTCATGGCCCTTATCCAATCCTGGAATGCGAAGGGCAGTACCTATCAAAAGATCAGTTACAGCCAGTATGAGTTTTACCTATTGGGTCAGGAAGTGGGGCGGATGGAACAGGCGGACCGGGCTAAAATTGAATACCTGCAAAGAAAATACAAACCGCTCTTTGCCGAGGAACATATTAGTCGATTGCCCCGGAATTCCTATTGCTTTATCATTCTAAACAATAAAAATGAATATCAAGGAATATTCCAAAAGGTGGATCAGCAGAAAATCCGGATTTTGGATGATAATCAATTGTATGATATTCCTATTAGATCAATCCGCACCCTGAAATACTGGGATACTGATAAAGATGCGGAAGTCCTGCAATGGCTGACATTGGGCAGTTTTGCGGCAATCGGACTTGTCGGCGGACAATTAGTCAATTTTGCTTTTAGCATACCGGCAAATCAAACCGGTATTTACAGTTTTTCGGGAACAATAATCGGGGCACTTGCCGGATATCGATTTGTCCCTGCCATTGTTGAAAAGTTACGGCCCAAAACAGTGATTGAATTTCGAAAGAGTAAGATAAAAAGGCTTGACTCTGTTGGGCGTTTAACCTATACTTTTAAAAAATTGAAAGGAAAAATATGGCGGACTCACGCAGCACAAGACTGAACCGTAGACCCAATCGAAATGCTGACTCACGGATGGAGCAGAAAGCGCCGGACATTGATTTCAGTGAGACCAATAAACGCAGCGAATACCTGAAGCACAAACTGGATGACATTCTGGACAATATCGGTGAAAGTTACGGGAAACGAATGGCCGATGAATTGATGAAGCGGCTGGAGAAGACTATCCTGGATTTCAATGGGGAAGTTATTCAATTGCTCGATAAACTTGAGGTTCTCGAAGCTCAGCGCCTAAAAGAACTTGAGGCCGAGAAAAACCCAATTCCAAAAGTCGAAGCCGGGGAAGAGGCACTGATTGAGGAAAACGCCGAATTAGAAGATGAATTCGCCAATATGAGTGATTTTGAAAAGCGGATTGAAATGCTGGAGAGGAAGAAAAAGGAAAAAGATGACGCTACCCGGAAATCGGAAGAGGAATCCGATGAAAAACCAAAGAAGAAGGGCTTTTTCAGGAAGAAAAATAAATAAATAAATTAGATTTTTGAAACCAGACAGGATTTATTTAAGTTAAAGACCTGATTTTTGAATAGGGCTATAGTTTTGCTGGTAGAGTGTCCGGATAGAATCGGGCAACTCACCACAGATGGATATAGCCGAATTTGAAAACTTTGGGGCTGTAGCTCAGCTGGGAGAGCGCAGCGTTCGCAATGCTGAGGTCGTGGGTTCGATCCCCATCAGCTCCACAGATTTTTGAAGAGACTATTTATGGCTATGCTACATGGGGAGCCAGCGGTGCCCTGTAACCTGCAAACCGCTATAGCAGGATGGATGCCAGGCAGCGGATCACGTTTTTGGTTATTCTGTTATGATATGTAGTGTTGACACTTTCCGTTTTGCGCAATAAAAAGTTGGTCAACCCCGTCAGGCCCGGAAGGGAGCAGCGGCAACCGATTCCTTTATGTGCCGCAGAATTTCAGAAAGCGAGCTTTCAGTCATAATGAAGTAGTGAAGAACAGATTCAATGCCTGGTGCATAGCCAGATTTTATTATGAGTTATCAAGTAATATCCCGTAAATACAGACCCCAGCGATTCGATGAAGTCATCGGTCAATCGCATATCTGTTTGACCCTGCAGAATGCCATAAAGTCAAATCGGATTTCCCACGCTTACCTGTTTACCGGTTCCCGTGGAATCGGCAAGACATCCACGGCGCGCATTTTTGCAAAAAGTATGAATTGTCTGAATCCGCAGGGTATCGATCCCTGTAACGAATGTCGGAACTGTATTGAAATCACTGGTGGGCGCAGTATGGATGTACTGGAGATTGACGGCGCTTCCAATCGCGGAATTGATCAAATCCGGGAACTGAGGGAGAATGTCAAATATCCGCCGTCAAATTCAAAAAATCGTATTTTTATCATTGATGAAGTCCACATGTTAACAAAAGAGGCGTTCAACGCGCTTCTGAAAACACTTGAAGAACCTCCAAGTCATGTGATTTTCATCTTTGCGACTACTGAACCATTAAAAATACCGGCCACGATTATTTCGAGATGTCAGCGTTACGATTTTCACCGAATCCCGATCAGGGAAATTGTCCGGCACCTGGGCAGCATCGCCCAAAATGAACATGTGGAAATCACTGACGATATCCTGATGTTAGTGGCAAAAAAGGCTGAGGGCGGAATGCGGGATGCCGAAAGCCTTCTCGATCAGCTGATTGCTTTTTCCGATCAATCTTTCTCTCTTGAAGAAGCCAAAAATATTCTCAGTTTGATCGATTATGAATACTATATCGATATCAGTAATAAGGTATTGGAGAATGATACCGGTTCGCTTCTGCAAGTTGCGGGTAGCGTGATTGATGACGGTATTAACCTGACTGAGTTTTTCACCGGTTTTTCCGAGCATTTTCGAAATCTGCTGATTGCCAGTGCAACCGGGTCAGTGGATATGCTGGATCTGCCGGATAATATGAAACAGCGCTACGGAGAAGAGGCCCAAAAATGGGATGCCGCTGATCTTTTACGGCTAATCAAACTGCTGACCGACGCTCAGGCCGGTTTGAGAACATCCATCAATCATCGTATGCATATCGAATTTACATTATTGCGGATGGGAGCGATGCATAAAACAGTGACCATCGAAGATATTCTGGAATCTTTAAAAAATCCTGAGTATCGTCCTGCCGCTAATATAGTCAAGGAAACGCTCAGTCTTTTTAATGCTAAAAAACCGGTAAAAAAGTCTGAACCACCCGTCGAGCGGACTACAGAATCCATGGAAAATCCAATCCCAACTCAGCAGACTGAACTAAAAGAAACTGAAAACCTCAACAACACACCGGCTGACAGTCAGGAAATCACAGTTGATATTCAGCAGATAAAAGAACAATGGTTTGCAATAACGGAAAAGGTGGCCGAAACCAACCCTTCGCTGGCATCGTTTTTAAATATGGGACGACCGGAAGAAATTAATGGCAATTCATTGACGGTAATGTTTCGCAACGGGGCCTCATTTCATCTGAATAATATTCGATCCAAAGCCCCGGTCGTTGAGAATTGCATTGAAAAGATTATCGGTAAATACCTGAAAATCAAATGTATTGAAGATAAAATCGAGGATCAAGTTTCAGAGAAAGAAAATATATTAAATAAAATGACAAAGAAAGTAATCGATATATTTGGCGGAGAAATTATTCCAACATAAGGAGTTTGTATGATACCCAAAGGTGGTCTGAATAATATAATGAAGCAGTTTAGCAAAATGCAGCAGCAGATGGAACAGATGCAGGAAGAATTGGCCGATCTTACCGTCGAAGGCAGTGCCGGTGGCGGAATGGTGAAAGTGATTGCTAACGGTAAACAGGAAATAGTGTCCATAAAGATTGATCCGGAAGTGCTGTCCGATGATGTCGAGATGGTCGAAGATATGGTTGTCGCCGCTACGAACCAGGCACTTAGCAAATCTCAGGAACTGTCACAGGAAAAAATGGCCGGTTTGACCGGTGGAATGCTTCCGAATTTACCCGGTGGTTTTAAGATTCCAGGATTATGAGTTCACTTCCCACATCATTGCAAACGCTGATTGATCAATTGTCCCGATTTCCGGGAGTCGGTAAAAAGTCAGCACAGCGACTGGCCTTTTTCATTTTGAAAAATACCCGGGAAGACGCAGTCGCCATGGCGAAGGCGATTATTGATGTTAAGGACCGGATTTCCGAATGCAGCCAGTGTCATAATATTGCTGAAAATGATCCCTGCACTATTTGTGGCGATGCCAAACGGGACCATTCCACGATCTGTATTGTCCAGGATGCAATGGATGTTCTGGCCATTGAAAAAACTGGTCGCTATCGCGGATTGTACCATGTGCTGGGTGGCGTTTTATCACCATTAAACGGAATCGGGCCGAACGATCTGCATATCGACGATCTGATGCCTAGGCTGGACGGAATCAATGAAATCATTTTTGCCATTAATCCGACTCGTGACGGGGAAACCACATCTCTATACTTATCGAAATTATTAAAAGCAAGGGGTGTCCGGATCAGCCGGATAGCCCAGGGACTCCCAATGGGAATTGACCTTGAATTTGCCGATGAACTGACATTAACAAAAGCACTGGAAGGCAGAACGATTCTATAATGAAATCAAAAATTATCACACGTGCAAATTTTATTACAACAACCCGAATATTATTGACACCACTGTTTTTGTATTTTTTATTTGGCGGTCGGGAATATTTTGAAATATTTGCGTTGATCATTTTTATTATTGCTTCGATAACGGATGCCTATGACGGCTATATTGCCCGTAAATACAGGGAAGAGTCACCGTTGGGGAAATTCCTTGATCCACTAGCGGATAAGATCCTGATGTCGGCAGCATTTATTTCTTTTGTTGTGATGGGCCTGATTCCATTATGGATGGTTCTCTTGGTGATTCTCAGAGATTTTATGGTAACTGGAATTCGAATATTAATGTCCGCAAAGGATAAAACAATGGTAACCCGCGTATCGGCAAAAGCGAAAACAGGCGCCCAGATCGGAGTTGTTTGTTTTATTCTAGTGTATATCATTACCCAGCGCTGGAAAATGTTTCTGGGAATTTCGGATTATGTCAAATTCCTTGAAGAATATCCGATTATTTATTTACTGATGCTGTTGGTGACGCTGTTTACAGTCTGGACCGGCATCGAATATATTATTGTCAATCGTATAGCGATTAAACAGTATTTGAAGGCATCGTGAAGAATCACTTCCTTATAAATACCTTATCTTCCTTCTTTTATATCGGGTATATTCCGGGTGCTCCCGGTACCTGGGCGAGTCTGCTGGCAGTGATGATATGGCTGCTGCTGCCGGTACAATCAATCGTTGTTCAAATATTAATTGTCAGTCTTGCCTTTCTGGTCGGCATCTATGTATCCGGGTTATCGGAAGTGAATTCGGGAATTGTTGATCCGTCCTTTGTTGTGATCGATGAAGTTGCCGGAATGTGGCTGGCATTACTGTTATTGCCACGGTTGCCGTATCCGCATTATCTGACAATTGTACTGCTCGCATTTGTTGTTTTTCGAATTCTTGATATCACAAAAATATTTCCGATTAATAAACTTGAACAGATGAGCGGTGGTTTCGGAATCATGATGGACGATATCGCTGCCGGATTGCTGACAGCAATATCAATCAACCTGATTATCTGGGTAATTTAAATGACCGCGGCTATTATCGCTGTTGGCAATGAATTGCTGAGCGGTTTAGCCATAGAAACCAATTCACATTTTCTCATTAATAAATTAAAAATTGCCGGAATATCAACATCCTCAGTATTAATCGTCGGTGATGATCCCAATTCGATTGTCAGGGCTTTAAATACCGAAGTTGCTAATGATGTTGACGTAGTCCTGGTTACAGGCGGACTCGGACCGACACATGATGATGTAACTATGAAAACGGCAGCAGATTATTTTGGCTCTGAAATCATCCATAGTGAGGAAGCCTATAAACGGATTCAAAAATTGTTCTCTGACCGGGGAATAGCTTCTCTGAGTAAGATTAACCGGGATCAGGCACTGGTTCCCGAAAAAGCAGAATTAATCCCAAATCTAAATGGTACCGCCCAAGGGCTGGAGTTTTCCAAAGAAAACAGGAAATATTTTTTTATGCCTGGTGTTCCGGTTGAAATGAAAAAAATGTTTGATGATTTCATTCTGCCGGAGCTGCAAAAACAGTCCAAGCATTCCGTTGCCAACACCATCCTTCATACAACCGGAGTCCCTGAATCGGTTTTATTTCAAAAAATTGAACATTGGATTAATAAAAACCAGGAATTATCAATATCCATATTGCCACGATTCCCGGAAGTCGACATATCAATTACACAAACCGTCGATTTAACATCTGGAAAATCAGATGTTAAATCAGCTGTTTCCGAATTATCCGAATTATTGGGTGATGATATATTCGGATATGACGATGATACTCTGGAATCCGTCATAGCACAGCAACTCGTTATGCATCGATTGACTATTGCGACAGCCGAGTCCTGTACGGGCGGTCTGATTGCGAATCGTCTGACAGATATATCCGGCAGTTCGGAATATTTTAAACAGGGGATAATCTGTTACAGCAATCAGTCAAAGATAGAACAACTTGGAGTTTCAGAAAAAACCTTATTGGCCCATGGAGCAGTTAGCCGTGAAGCTGCTTTAGAAATGGCCCGGAATGTCCTGCAAATTGCCAAAGCAGATATTGGACTGAGCACAACCGGGATTGCCGGGCCGACCGGCGGTTCACCGGAAAAACCACTCGGCACAGTCTATATCGGGTTGTCAATGAATGGGAGAGATGACATATTTCATTTTCAATATAATCGCGATCGGTTATCGAATAAGTTCTTTTTTTCTCAAATGGCTTTAAACCAGTTGCGACTTACGCTGAAAGGAATTGATGGATAAACGCCTGTTTATTGCAGCGAATATATCCGAGCAGACCCGATCTCTGATTCGGGCGATCCAATCGGATTTGCACTTTATGAAAAATGATATCCGGTTTGTATCTCCTCAAAATATTCACCTGACGTTAAAATTCCTGGGTGATGTTCCTGTCAAACAGATATCTCAAATTGTGACGAAGATTGAAAGTTCTGTTAGCAGTTTTCAAAATTTTACGTATATTTGTGACGGTACCGGAGTTTTCCCAAACCCAAATCGGCCGAGAGTGCTCTGGCTTGGAATTACAGACGGATCGGAAAATTTGAAAAAGCTCAGTGAATTACTGAACATGGCGTTAAACAATATGCCAGTTCAGCAGGAAGATAAGGAATATCGGTCACACATTACTTTAGGTCGGGCAAAGGGATTTAAGGAAAGTAGATTAAAATTGAACGAGTTTCTAAACTATCAATTTGAAAAAATTGCTAATCCTGTCACTGAACTTGTTTTATTTGAGAGTATATTACGCCCAAAAGGTGCGATTTATACACCATTACACAGATTTAAATTAAAATAGAAACAGAAACAGGGAGATATTATTATGGCGACACCAGACAGTAACAAGGAACGTGCTCTCGAGCTGGCTGTATCGCAAATTGACCGTCAATTTGGAAAAGGCTCGATTATGCGGCTTGGAGACGATAATATGAAAGTCTCCATTGAAGTGATTTCAACCGGTTGCCTTTCACTGGACGCTGCTATAGGTATCGGTGGAATACCAAGAGGCAGGATTATCGAAATTTATGGACCGGAATCTTCCGGAAAAACAACTCTGGCGCTGCATGTGATTGCAGAAGCCCAGAAAAAAGGTGGTTATGCAGCATTTATTGATGCAGAACATGCTCTTGATCCGCTATATGCAGCCAATTTGGGAGTCAACACAAAAGAGTTGCTGATTTCACAACCGGATAATGGTGAACAGGCGCTGGAAATCACCGAAACGCTGGTGCGCAGCAATGCAATCGACGTTATTGTTATCGATTCCGTTGCAGCACTCGTCCCGCGGGCCGAACTCGAAGGCGAAATGGGCGATTCCCATATGGGACTGCAGGCCCGTTTAATGTCACAGGCATTGCGGAAACTTACCGGCGCGGTCAGCAAATCGCATACTTCGGTAGTTTTTATCAACCAGATTCGGGAAAAGATCGGGGTCATGTTTGGAAATCCGGAAACTACAACCGGTGGACGTGCTCTGAAATTCTATACTTCTCTGCGTCTGGAAATCCGGCGAATAGGTTCATTAAAAGAGGGTAGCAGCAATATTGGTAACCGGACAAAAGTCAAAGTCGTCAAAAATAAGCTGGCGCCGCCATTCCGGGAAACTGAATTCGATATCATGTATGGGACCGGTATTTCCTTCGAGGGTGACATTCTGGATACGGCTGTTGAAGCCGATGTTGTACAGAAGAGTGGATCATGGTATTCATTCGGAGATGAGCGCATCGGACAGGGCCGTGAAAACGCTAAACAGTATCTTATTGAAAACCCGGAAACATTTTCTAAAATTGAAACACAGGTCCGTGAATTTCTCGGAATTATGAAAAAAGCGGAACCTGGGAAAAAATCATAAAATTACCCTTGGTAACACATCCAAACAGTTTCGACAATTTCCCAGAAAGTGCCGGTTCTGTAACAAAAATTTTATTTCAGAAAAAAAAGACTGACCGTCGTTCAGTTTTTATCGACGGTAAATATGCGTTCAGTGTATCGGAACAGACATTTCAGCTGTTTCCACTACATGTGGATCAGTTGCTCACGGAGAAACAGATATCAGTCATAAAAAATCATGAGAAATTTGAAAAAGCCAGGGAATTTGCTTTGCGATATCTTGCTATTCGAATGCGCAGCGAATATGAATTAGCAAATTACTTGCGAAAAAAAGAGTTCGATAGTCAGGTGATAATGCGTGTCACGCATTATTGTCAGGAACGTGGTTATCTGGATGACACAAAATATGCCGAAATGTTAACCCGGGATATGGTAAATATTAATCGATATGGTACAAAAAAGATGTACACTGTGCTACGGAAGCGTGGAATTTCATCTGAGACAATAGCACTGGTTTTACATGAACAGGTTGATCAAACGGAGCAATTAGAAATGGCTCAGGAATTAGCCCAAAAGAAGCTGAAAACAATTAAGAATGAGTCAAAAGCAAAAGAGAAAATATTTCGATATCTGGACCAGCGTGGATTCAATTATTCAATTGTTGGGGAAGTTGTCAATCGCTTGTTTAAATACTAAATAATTTTACCATAAATATGTATATTTGCTTGGGGATTTTGTGATGTGGGATTTCTGATATGAAAAATAAGTTCAAAAGCAATTCGATATATACATTGGCTATTGGTTTTCTGTCTGGTGTAATGTTGACGTTGATTGGGGTCAATCAACTTTATGCAAATTATATAACTAGCGATGAGTCAGTTGTTTATACATTTATGGCTGATGATAATTATCCACCCTATACCTATGAAGAAGACGGACAACCCGTTGGTTTCTGTGTGGACCTGATGTACCGCATTGCAGATCTTATGGATTTTAAAGTAGAGATAAAGACCGGTTCGTGGGACGATGTCAGGCGTGCGGTTGAAAATGGTGAGGCAGATGGCCTTCTGGCGATGTTTTATTCAGCCGAACGTGATAAAATACTTGATTTTTCAATTCCGCATTCAACGGTTATTCATGCAATTTTCGTACATGATAAGTCACCGGTGCGCTCCAAAGAGGATTTAAGTGACCGGACTATTGTGGTGCAGAAGGGTGACATTATGCACGACTATTTACTGAATAATAAGATAAGCAATTCCATTATAACAGTGGAAAATGCTGAAGATGCCATTCTTTTATTGTCCCACGGTGCCTATGACTGTGCTCTGCTCAGTAAAATGCAAGGTGATTTTTTTGTACACAAATATAAACTGGACAATATTCGTTCTCTACCGGAATTTTTTTCGCCCCGGGAATATTGCTTTGCCGTCAATAAAAATCCGAAATTGCTGAACCTTTTAAATGAAGGTCTGATCATACTTCAGTCGAATGGCGAACATAAGGCGCTTTTTCAAAAATGGCTGGATGTATCAGGTTCGCCCAAATTATCCTCTAGTCTTCTTTTTAAGCAGATTGTCAGTGTTATCATTATCCTTATCATGACTATTTCGCTGACCATTATCTGGATTTGGTCTCTAAAAAAAACCGTATCATCAAAAACCCTCGAGTTAAAAGGGGAAATTCAGAACAGAAAACAGATTGAAAAAGCGTTGCGCGCCAGTGAGGAAAATTTCCGATCACTGGCAGATAATGCCTTTGATGGTATTTTGATTAATGATATTGACGGAAATTACATTTATGCGAACAATAATGCCGCGGAAATAACTGGACATCCGGTATCGGTACTATTGAAATTAAACATCAAAGATTTAACGCCGTCGGATCATTATGATGAAGTGATAGACATGTCACAACAGCGGATTCAGGGAAAATCCGCCCTCAGTTTTTATGAATCCCTATTACAACGTAAAGATGGAACAATTATTCCGATTGAAATAGTGGCATCGAAAACAACCTGGCATAATAAACCGGCAGACCTGGTATTTATTCGGGATATCTCTTTGCGCAAACAGATGGAACTGGCGCTGCAGAACAGTGAAACAAATTTCCGCCAGATTGTTGAACACTCGAACGATGCTATTTATGTACAGCAGAATGAAATTTTCGTACTGGTAAATCCAGATCTGGAAAAGTTACTGGAATATAACCGGGCCGAATTGCTTGATAAGAATTTTGATTTCCTGACAATAGTTGATGATGTCGGTAAAGAATATATCAAAGAACGATCTGAAAAGCGTAAGCAGCGGAAACGGATCAGCAAGCAATTTGAATTTACGGCTCGCACAAAATCCGGAAAAATCCTCGAACTGGAAGTAAATACCTCTAAAATAGTCTGGGACGGTAAGCCCGCAAGCCTTGGGATTATCAGGGATATAACCCGGTATAAACGCTTGCAGGAAGAAGCATTTAAAGCCGAGAAACTTGATTCGATCGGTGTTTTAGCCGGTGGAATTGCGCATGACTTCAATAACATTTTATCTGTTCTTCTGGGAAATGTTCAGCTGACAAAACTTAAAATCAGTAAAGGCGAGGACATCGAAAAATATTTGGTCCGGTTAGAGGAAACAATTTCCCGGGCTACCGGTTTGACCCAGCAGCTTCTGACTTTTTCAAAAGGCGGGGAACCGGTTATTGAAGTCGCTTCGATTAAAGATTTAATTATGGATGTTGTACCCTTCATCCTGACAGGGAGCAATATAAAATCGGAAATTTCTATTGAAGATGATTTATACCTTGTCGAAGTGGATGCCAATCAAATTTCACAGGTATTAACGAATATTGTGATCAATGCAAAACAGGCGATGCCCGATGGCGGTAAACTCTCTGTAGAGGCTTTGAATGTAATTATTGAATCCGGTGATCTCATTGATAATCTTGAATCCGGTGAATACATCAAGGTTTCAATAACCGATCAGGGAATCGGTATTCCAGAGAAGATCATCGATAAGGTATTTGATCCGTTTTTCAGTACAAAAAGTTCCGGCAGCGGACTGGGTTTGGCAACCTGCTATTCGATTATCCAGAAGCATAAAGGACATATCACCGTTTCATCAGTCGCCGGCGAGAAGACGACATTTACTATTTATTTACCCGGAACCGATAAAGAATTAATAAAAGAGCAGGCAGTAAAAATTAACAAGGTCTTTCATGGGCATGTCCTGTTGATGGATGACGAGGATTCTGTACGGGAGTTCATGAACGCCTTGCTGATGGAATTTGGGTTTACGGTAAATTATGCGGCTAATGGTGAGACCACAATTAACTTATTTAAGCAGACGGTTGAGAGTGGATCACGCTATGATCTGGTGATACTTGATTTAACCATTCCGGGAGGAAAAGGCGGTAAAGAAGTAATAAAAGATCTCATTGCTATTGATCCGAAAGTTGTTGCGTTGGCGTACAGCGGATATGCCGATGACCCGGTTATCAGCCGTCCAACGGAATATGGTTTCAAAGCATCCTTCAGCAAGCCTTTTGATATAGAAAAATTAGTCGCTGTTATCTCATCAGTAATCTGATTACTATAATGCTGATTTTCCGGTTTATGGCTTGATTATTGACTGTCAAAAAAATAACTTATTTGTTTGCAATGGAGATTTGATTCATGGTAAGACAGATATCTAGTATTACGGAGTAGGATGAAAACTGCAGCGGAAATTCGCAACGACTTTATTGAATATTTTCGTCAAATAGACCATAAAATAGTAAAAAGCGCCCCGGTGATTCCTATGGATGATCCGACATTGTTGTTTACCAATGCCGGAATGAATCAGTTTAAGCCAATTTTTTTAAACCAGGAAGAACCGGTCCATAAACGGGTTGCTGATTCCCAGAAATGCATCCGCGTCAGCGGAAAACACAACGATCTTGAAGAGGTTGGCAAAGATACTTATCATCATACCTTTTTCGAAATGTTGGGAAACTGGTCTTTTGGGGATTATTATAAAAAAGAGGCGATTCAGTATGCCTGGCGGCTTTTTACGGATGTGTGGAAATTTCCCAAAGAGCGATTGTGGGCCACGGTTTATCAGGACGATGATGAGGCTTTTAAGACCTGGCAGGCTGAAACCGATATCGATACCAATCACATTCTCCGTTTTGGAAAAAAGGATAATTTCTGGGAAATGGGGGATACCGGTCCCTGTGGACCCTGTTCGGAAATACACTATTATACTGGCAATGATCCGGACCATCAATCTGCGGAAAAAATAAACGCCGGTGATGCGGAATACATTGAACTCTGGAACCTGGTTTTTATTCAATACAATCGCGATCAGAATGGCGATTTGCATCCATTACCCAAAAAACATGTGGATACCGGCGCCGGACTGGAGCGGATTGTGGCTGCGCTGCAGCAAAAGCGATCAAACTATGATACCGATCTGTTTATGCCGATTATTAACCGAATCGCAGAATTAACCGGAATTCTCTATAACGAAAAAACCGGTGTTCCTCATCGGGTGATTGCTGATCATATCCGCATGCTCACTTTCTCGATTGCTGACGGTGGGATGCCTTCCAACGAGGGACGGGGTTATGTCATTCGCCGCATACTGCGCAGAGCAGCGCGCTTCGGGCGGATGCTGAATATGCATAAACCATTTATCTATAAAGTAGTCGACACAGTTTGTGAAATTCTCGGAGATGTCTATCCGGAAAGTGTTGAGCGCCGTGAGCACATTAAAAAAGTGATACGCTATGAGGAACAATCTTTCGGTGAGACCCTCGATAAAGGTCTCGATATTTATCAGCGGGTTAAAGAAAAATTGCAGAAACAAAATAAGACCGAAATTACCGGCAAAAATGTTTTTAAACTCTATGACACTTATGGATTTCCGGTCGATCTAACACAATTAATGGCTGAAGAAGATGGCTTTACAGTCGACATATCCGGATTCGATCAGGAAATGACCAAACAAAAAGAACGGGCGCGCTCGGCACAGAATTTTAAAATGAACACCAATGACCTGGATAAAGAGTGGATTGTTTTGTCCGATGGTGATGATTCTGAATTTGTCGGATATGATCAAACCGCTGTCAGATCGATTCTGCGCAAATATCTCATTCACGGTGAGCAATACCACTTAGTTTTGGATAAAACACCGTTTTACGCGGAATCCGGCGGTGAAATCGGCGATACCGGAAGGATCTCGAATGCTGATTTTACGATCGAAGTAACGGATACCTTGAAAATCAACAATATGATTGTTCATATTGGGAATTTAATTTCCGGACAAATTGGAAAGAATCCTGAAGTCGAAGCCACGATTGATGTTGAACGAAGTGATTCAATCCGGGCAAATCATACGGCAACCCACTTGTTACAGGCGGCATTAAGGAAGGTACTTGGCGACCATGTGCATCAGTCCGGTTCACTGGTAACGGCGGAGCGTTTGCGTTTTGATCTCACGCATTACACAAAAGTCTCTCAGCAGGAGATAGAGGCGATTGAGGATATTGTCAATCGAAAAATCCGTGAAAATATTGAAGTAGCTGTTCAGTATCATGATTTTGATGAGGCCAAAAAATCCGGAGCGATGGCGCTGTTTGGTGAGAAATATGAATCTATCGTCCGGGTAATCGATGTTGGTGAATTTTCCAAAGAACTTTGTGGTGGCAAGCACGTCAAGCGCACCGGTGATATTGGGGGCTTTAAAATTATCTCGGAATCGTCGGTCGCCGCAGGGATTCGCAGAATCGAGGCTACCACTGGACAAAAAGTATGTACCATTTTTCAAAAATATGAAAGCACACTCAATTTTGCTCTTGAAACAACTGGAACAACAATTACTACTTTTCCGATTCATTTAAATAATCTTATCGATGAAAATAAAAGACTTAAAAAAGAGATTAGTCAATTATCGACTACTGGTTTGAAAGACGAACTGGATTCTTTGATAAAGGATTCGGAAATCGTCAATGATGTGACCGTATTTTATCATCAATACGACGCGCAATCCTTGGATGAATTGAAAAAAATAGCAGATCTTTTCCGTGAAAAACTTGAACTGGGTGTAGCCCTGATTATTTCAGTAACCGATGGAAAGTTACTAATTGTTGTTTCGATAACGGATGCTGTGATCAAAAAATATAGTCTGAATGCCGGTAAAATTGTCAAAGAACTGGGCCTAATTCTTGGCGGAGGTGGTGGTGGCAGACCGCATATGGCAACAGCCGGTGGAAAAAATATTGATAAAATACCGGATGCAATACAAACCTATCAAAAAATCATTGAACGCGAAATCAGCAGATAATATTTATCATTGAGGAGACAGAATGGAACAAGTGATTTATGAATATTCCTCAAAAGGGAAAAAGGGTGTGTCACTTCCGGCAAAACCGGTCAGTGATGACACTATAAAAAAATATGTTTCTGAAGCGCTATTAAGACAGACAGAGATGAACTTACCGGAGGTCAGCGAACCTGAAGTTGTCCGGCATTTTACGAATCTGTCGACGATGAATCATCATGTGGATAAAGGATTTTATCCCCTGGGTTCCTGTACGATGAAGTATAATCCGAAGATCAATGATAAAATCGCCGGTTTACCGGGATTTGCCAATATTCATCCGTTGCAACCGGAATCCAGCGTTCAGGGTGCTTTGGAAATGATGTATGATCTTGAGAAAATGTTGTGTGCATTGACGGGAATGCATACGGCGACCCTGCAACCGGCGGCCGGTTCGCATGGTGAACTGACCGGCGTCATGATTATTAAAAAATATCATGAAGCAAAAGGTGAAAAGCGGAAGTATATCCTGATTCCCGATTCGGCACATGGTACCAACCCATCCAGCGCCTGCTCTGCAAATTTCGAAACGATGTCATTGAAGTCAAACGAAAAGGGATGTATAGACATCAATGATCTCAAGGAAAAAATGACCGGGGATGTGGCTGGTTTAATGATTACTAATCCCAATACCTTGGGTCTCTTTGAAGAAGAAGTTGAACAAATTGTGGAAATCGTTCACCAATATGATGGCATTGTCTATATGGACGGCGCTAATCTGAACGCTCTATTAGGAATCACCTGCCCCGGTGACCTGGGATTTGACATTACGCATATTAACCTGCATAAAACCTTTTCTACGCCTCACGGCGGTGGTGGACCGGGTAGCGGACCAATCGCCGTTGTTGAAAAATTGGCCAAATATCTTCCGGAGCCACGGGTTGTAAAAATTGATGATGTATATAAACTCTCGTCTGATTTTCCTGAGTCTATTGGTAGGGTCATGGGATTATATGGTAATTTTGGCGTCATGGTACGGGCTTATGTTTATATCACAATGCTGGGAATCAGAGGATTGTCGGAGGTTTCCCGAAATGCGGTTCTGAATGCGAATTATCTCCGGGTGAAGCTGGCCGATAAATTTGCCATACCCTATAACCGGGCTTGTATGCATGAGTTTGTTGCGTCGGGAGAAAATCATCGGGAACTGGGAATCAAAACACTGGATATTGCCAAGCGCTTGCTGGATTTTGGTATGCATGCACCGACAGTTTACTTTCCCCTGATTGTTCGGGAGGCCATCATGATTGAACCGACGGAAACTGAGAGCAAACAGACACTGGATAAATTTGTCGAAGCGATGGAACAGATTGATCGGGAAGCTCATGAAAATCCCGATATTTTACACAATGCACCGCATACGACACCTGTTCGTCGTCTTGAAGAATTAAAAGCAAACAAAGACCTCAATATCTGTTGGTGTAAATAAGGGATAGAGTATAGCTATGAGTAGAAAAGTCATATCGACAGAGAATGCTCCAAAGGCAATCGGTCCGTATAGTCAGGCGATTGTGTCAAACGGTTTTGTGTTTACTTCAGGCCAGATTCCGATCAATCCTGAATCAGGTAAAATTGAAGCCAACAGGCTAAAAGATCAGGTTCGCCAGGATTTGTTGAATTTATCCGCGGTTCTGGCGGCGGCAGGAACCAATCTGGAAAATATTGTTAAATTGACAGTTTTCATGACGGATCTGTCTGGATTTGCTCAACTGAATGAAGTCTTTCTGGAGTTTTTTCCGGAGAAACAGCCGGCCCGATCGGCGGTTCAGGTGAGCAGGCTGCCTCTGGATGCGATGGTGGAAATCGAAGCGATAGCTACATTGGAGTGAAATCAATTGAAACGTAAATATGCCATTATAGTTAACCCGGTAGCCGGAAGAGGACGAACTTCCAAACGACTACCGCTATTGAAAGAAATTACCGATCAAACCGGACATACGTTTGATTATTATTTTACTAAAGAGCCGCTTCATGCGAGCAGGATAGCCGATAAGATTCATCGAGAATATGATGCTGTCGTTGCCTATGGCGGCGATGGAACGGCAAATGAAGTTATGAATGGACTTGCCGGAACTACAACTCCTTTTGGCATTATTCCCGATGGAACCGGTAATGATTTCGCTAAAAGCGTTTCAGTAACGCGTGATTTACGGAAGGCGATAGATACTATTGTCAATTATAAATATAGATTGATGGATCTGGGAACAATTGGTAATAGAATATTTATAAACGGGGTCGGTATTGGTTTCGATGGATTTGTGAATTATCGAAATAAGAAGATGAAATTATTAAAAGGAACTCTATCGTATCTATACACAGTTCTGAGTAGTTTAACTCTATGGAAAGCTATACCGATCAATCTGGAGATCGATGGAATGAAAATTGGGCAAAGTTCTATGTATCTAATAGCAATCGGAAACGGCTCGTCTGTCGGTGGCGGGTTTAAGCTTACACCGGACGCCTCGATTCATGACAGTATTTTTGACATTTGCCATATAAGCGATATTCCAATCTGGAAAATTTTAATCAACTTCGTGCGGTTAATAAATGGCACCATAGATGTCGTTAAAGAAGTGACAATACGAAAAGGTAAGAAGATCAGAATTACCAGCGATGTTCCGTTGCCTATCCATTTTGACGGTGAACTCTATGACATTTATCCCAGAGAAATAGAAATTTCCATAGTGCCGCAGTCAGCTTTTGTAATCGGCGGCTGGCCGGCATAAAATTTAATCTAAAACATAAAATGGTAAAAACAGCGGATCGTCATTTAAAGAATATTTGTATTTTAATTGTATTGCTAATGTTTACATCCGGGCTGTTGGCATTCGAGTTATCACCCAAAGATTCTCTTAGGATTATCAGACCAAAGGCGGCACTTATACGCTCCGCAATCGTTCCCGGCTGGGGTCATCTTTATGTGAAAAAACCGGCTAAATCACTTATCTATTTCTCACTGGAAGCGTATCATGTTTACCAATTTGTCGAATACAATTCGATCTACCAGTATGTGAAGGACACGAAAAATGCTATCGGCATTGATGAATGGAATAAAATTCAGGTTGATGAATCCTATAATTCTATAGAGGAAAAGAGAAAAGAAAAGATAAAAGAAATTACCGGCTATCAGATGAAGGATGCGACCTGGCGCCCCAGGGAAATGCGGAACAAATACGCCTGGTGGTGCGTCGGATTTTATTTTATCGGAATGCTTGATGCCTATGTGGATGCGCATCTGTATTATTTTCCTTCAAATAAAATCGAACTCACTGCGAATGGTGAATCAAAAAGTATCGGAATGACATTTTCCTGGAATTTGGAGAGATAAGATGGATAATAACCGTGAACACTGGGGATCAAAGATTGGATTTATTTTAGCAGCGGCAGGTTCTGCGATTGGTTTAGGGAATATATGGCGATTTCCCTATTTAGTTGGAGAAAACGGAGGCGCTGCCTTTATTATTTTATATCTCCTTTGTGTAGTTCTGGTTGGACTTCCATTGGTGATTGCTGAAATTCTTATCGGTCGGACAGCTCAAAAAAATCCGGTGGGCAGTTTTAGGGAATTATCAAATCACAACCCTTTTTGGGTTGGGGTCGGTGTTTTGGGTGTTTTAACCGGGCTTATGATTCATTCCTATTATAATGTTGTTGCCGGCTGGAGTTTGGGTTATGTGGTTGAATCGGCAAGGGGTAGCTTTCAACATATAGGTGATCCGGAAAAAGCCGGTATTCTGTTTGACCAGCTTTCTGCCAGTTGGACATGGTCACTATTTTTCAGTGCTTGTTTCATGATGTTTACAATAGGAATTATTTATTTTGGCGTTATTCAGGGAATTGAGAAGGCCAGTAAAATTATGTTACCGATACTGTTTTTATTAATAATTCTGCTGGTTATCCGCGGAGTAACCCTTGAGGGCGCCAGGGCCGGTATTTGTTATCTTACTAAACCCGATTTTTCAGCAATCAATGGCAAAACAGCTCTCCTGGCTTTTGGTCAGGTGTTTTTTTCACTCAGCCTGGGAATGGGTGCCCTTTTAACCTACGGAAGTTATATGACTAAAAACGAAAAAATCGTTTCGAGTGCAGTCAGTGTTGTTGTATTGAATACCTCGGTATCTCTTTTAGCCGGATTTATGATTTTTCCACCACTCCTTGCTCTCGGAATGAAACCGGCTCAAGGGCCGTCGTTGATATTTAATATTTTACCGGTCATGTTTAATTCAATACCCGGAGGCTACTTCTTCCGAATAATTTTTTTCTTACTTTTGTCAATGGCTGCATTAACGTCGACTATCTCTCTTTTAGAAGTTATTACGGCATTCGTCGTGGATGAATTTCGGTTGTCCAGAAAGAAGGCTTCAGTAATATTGGGTGGTATTGTATTTCTGCTGGGAGTTCCCAGCGCTCTGTCAGCCGGTAGACTGGAAAATTTCACGATATTAAAATTAACTTTTTTTCAATTAGTTGATTTTATTTCCGCAAATATATTTTTACCTTTAGGCGGTATTTTTATTGCGCTGTTTGTCGGCTGGTTTTGGGGAATGAAAAAAGCGATTCCAAATCTTTTAGAGGGTTCAGTCGCACTCCCGGGTTTTATCGTAACAATCTGGTCAATTTTAATTCGTTTTGTTGCGCCGGTTTTGATTTTGCTGATCTTTTTAAACAGTCTTGGGATAATATGATCAAAAAAGGAATTGCTATAATATTACTGACATTTATTTTAAACACCGCATTCGGGGCAGTTTCAGTGTACGATCAATCGAAAAAATCGAATGATCCCTGGTTTGGACTTGACAAATTAAAGCATTTAAGCAGTTCGTTTATGCTGACGACATCCGGTTATTATATTCAGGCAAAAATGACCGATATTAGTGAATCAAAATCCTTAACCAATTCCGGAATGCTAACTATCTCGCTGGGATTTGGGAAAGAAATAAACGATTCGAAAAAACCGGTAGGAATATTCAGCATTCGGGATTTAACGGCTGATATTGCGGGAATAGGGCTGGCAATTTTATTTATTCGGGCGATTAAATGATGCGGGAATTCAAGGAGTACACCGGCTGCATTCATGCTCATTCGATCTATTCGGATGGGGGCGGCACCTTTCCTGAAATGATTAAAGCGGCACAGGGAGCCGGTCTGGATTATCTGCTGGCCTCAGACCATATGACACTCCGGGGCCGGGACGAGGGGAACACCGGCTGGCACAATGACCTGTTTTTATCAGTCGGATACGAGATCAACGATAAAGACGATCAGCATCACTACCTGGCTTTTGGACTGGATGAGATGTTGCCCTATGATTATAATCACGAGCATTACATTCAGGCGGTCAAAGTAAAAGGTGCACTGGGTGTGGCCGCTCATCCCTTTGAGGAGCGGGATGTCAATAAATCGGTAGTCGGATTTCCACCGATTCCTTGGGGAAACCTGGATTATCCCGAAATTGAGGTGATCGAAATCTGGAATATGATGTCCCACTGGCTTGAATTGACAACCGGCTGGAATAAATACTGGAATGTTGTTCATCCGCGGAGTTTTTCCACATTTCCTTCACGACGACTACTGGCCTGGTGGGATCAGGCCAATCTGGATCGAAAAGTGGTTGGAATTGGCTCTGTTGATGTTCATGCAATAAAAATCAGGATTTTAAAACTTTACACCAAAGCGATTTTTGATTATAAAATTATGTTTAAATCCATCCGCACACACTTGTTATGCGATACTGAACTGACAAAAAATACCAGTAATACCGAGATTGAATCCACTATTTTTAATCTGATTCGCAGTGGCCGGACATTTATTTCGAATTTTAGAAGAGGAGATGCACGTGGTTTCCGATTCTGGGCGGAAGACGGCGGCAGCGTATTACAGATGGGGGAATCCGGGACTTTGAATAAACCTGTAATAAAAGCCATCATTCCCGAGCGAGGACATTGTCGCCTGATTCGCAACGGTGAGGTCATTCAAAAAGGGAAGGCTACAAGCATTGATATGGCTGTTGAACCCGGTGTATATCGTCTGGAAGTATTGAAGGGAAAACGCGGTTGGATTTATTCGAATCATATCAAAATACTGGAAAAAAAATAGTATGTGCGGCGTTGTGGGAATATATAATAATAAAGAAGCCTCAACCATGGCCTACCTCTGTCTGTATGCATTGCAGCATCGTGGACAAGAGGGAGTCGGCATCGTAAGTTATGATGATTCAAAAGTGCATGTAGCGAAAGGATTAGGGTTGGTTTCGGAAGTGTTTGCCAGCCGTGAAAAACTGGAAAGTCTCGAAGGCCGTTTTGCCGTCGGACATAACCGTTATTCGACCCATGGTGAAAAATCCCGCATTAACATTCAACCATTAGTTTTTAATCATAAAGGCAACCAGATTATAATTGCGCATAACGGTAATCTGGTTGACCTGGATCCTATACGAGGCGATCTGGAAGATAAGGGGGCACTATTCCAGACAAGTTCTGATACGGAATACATCGTCCAGCTGTTTTCACATTCAAAAGCCAAAACAATTGAAGAAAAAATGCTGGATGCCCTGCGGCGCGTGAACGGCGCGTATTCGCTTATCATTATGTACAATGATAAGATGATTATCGCCCGGGATCAATATGGTTTTCGTCCATTGTGTCTGGGCAGGTATAAAGATACGGTCATTGTGACTTCCGAGACCTGTGCGCTGGATCTGGTCGGCGCCGAATATGAGCGGGATATTGCTCCTGGTGAAATGGTTGTTTTTGACGGTGAAACAGAGAAAAGTTTTAAAATTCATGCCCCGAAACCGCGTCACTGTATTTTCGAATACGTCTATTTTTCCCGGCCTGACAGTCGGATATTCGGTGAATATGTCGATAAAACCCGTCGAAAAATCGGTAAAATATTGGCGCTGGAAAAACCGGTTAAGGATGCCGATATCGTCATATCCGTGCCGGATTCCAGTAATACAACTGCGCTTGGTTATTCCCAGCGATCCACAGCCCGGTTTGAACTTGGGCTTATCCGGAATCACTATGTCGGCCGGACCTTTATTCATCCCACCCAGGAAATGCGTGATTTTAATGTAAAGATTAAGTTTAATGCCATTGGCGGTGTCCTGAAGAATAAAAAGATTATCATTGTTGACGATTCAATCGTGCGTGGAACCACATTGAAAATGCTAATTCGAATGATCAAGGAGACGGAACCGGCGGAGATCCATATTCGGATCGGTTCACCTCCGGTAAAATATCCTTGTTTCTACGGAATGGATTTTCCCTCAAAGGAAGAACTGATCGCCAATCTCAAGGAAGTCCGGGAAATTCGTGATTATCTTGAGGTGGATAGCCTTGAGTATATCACTGTCCGGGGTTTGCTGGATTCCACGACATTACCCGATGATCATTTCTGTACAGCCTGCTTTACCGGCAAATATCTCGATTCGGAAGAAAACTATTAATAATTGGAGCGATGATGCTAAAGATTTCTGAAAAATATCTGAAACCACTTGATTTTTTGTTTATTTTGAGACCAACACTTTTTTTCCCAATCTGGATTATCACACTGGCCGGCTATTCAGCCTATTTTACTGTCAACGGTACTGTTGTCTGGTGGAAAACGATTATTGATTGGCAGATATTTTTCAATTTTTGTATCCTGACTCTGGCCGCCGGGGCCACATTCATTTTTAATCAGCTGCAGGATATTGAAACAGATAAGGATAATCAAAAATTATTTTTAATTTCTGAAAATTATATCCGGCCTGATCTTGCGAAAAAAATTGCTTTTGTCCTAACGGGCATATCGTTATTTGTGTTTCTGATCCAGGGTTTGCACCTGTTTTTTGCACTATTGATGTTTTTTATTGTTTGGGGATATTTGTATAATTATCCGCCCTTTGCATGGAAAGACAAAGCCATTATGGGGGTAATTGCGAATTTACTGGGTGGTATGATTCTGTTTTTAATCGGCTGGTTGATGGCAGGTGAATATCAGTCTTGGGTATTTATACAGATGGTTCCCTATCTGCTGGCATGGGGCGCTGTGGCTCTTTTAACCACAATTCCTGACCAGGAAGGTGATGCAAATCATGATAAGAATACGTTTGCCGTAAAATACGGAGAGAAGCTTACAATCTGGTTAGCGGCCAGTTGGGTCGTTATCGGATTTATTATCGGAATGAAAATAAACGATCCGATTATTACGCACCCGACGATGTTGTCCTTACCGTTGTTTATTATTATGGTTTTCACATTAAAGAATGAATGGGTCTTACGATCGATTCGGTTTCCGCTTCTGTTTTTAGCAATTATTCTATGTGCTCAGTTCCCCTATTTTTTTCTCGTTATTTTGATTAATTATTATGGTGCAAAATTTTACTATATCAATCGATTTAATTTAGATTACCCGACATTCAAGGTTGAGGAGTGAAATAATGGTCATCGTAAATGAGAAAATATGTGATTTATGCGGTACATGTGTTGCTGTATGCCCGGTTGATTGCATTGAATTGACCGAGTTTGATTTAATTATTGACTACGAGATCTGTATTCGTTGTAACATTTGCATAAAAATGTGTCCGTTTGCTGCTTTGACATCAGAAACATCAGGAGTTGAAGTCAATGAAAAAACATTATAATATTGCAATTGTCGGAGGCGGTCCGGCGGGAACCACCGCAGCGCGATTCGCTACCAGTCAAGGGGCTTCTGTTGTCGTATTGGAGAAAGACCGTGAAATCGGTGTGCCGGTTCGTTGTGCGGAAGGCATCAGTGAAGATGGATTAACAAAATATGTGGATATTAATCAAAACTGGATTGCCAGTACGATAACCGATTTTGGATTTATATCACCATCCGGTAAAATGGTTGTGTTTCATTCTCCGACCATTGGGTATATCCTCCATCGGCGTCTGTTTGATCATGCACTAGCAGAGATAGCCGCGGATATGGGAGCCGAAATATACACAAAAGCCTATGTCCATGGACTTAGGAGGGACGGGTCAAAAACGACATTATATTTAAGACACATTGGTACAGAGACAGAAGTTGAATCTGATATTGTGATTGCAGCGGATGGAATCGAATCCCGGATTGCCCATTTAGCAGGTTTTAATACGAAACTCTCACCAAAGGATGTCGAACCTTGCGCCCAGATGCAGTTGGCCAATATTGATGTGAATCCAAACAGGGGTGATTTTTATCTGTCAAATAATTGGGCGCCAGGAGGTTATGTATGGGCATTCCCGAAGGGTGAAAATACTGCCAATGTTGGTTTGGGGATCAGTGGCAAATATGCAGGAAATAAATCCGTTCTTGAATATTTAAAAGATTTTGTTGCTGAAAAATTTCCAAAAGCGTCTATCCTCACGACTACGGCCGGTGGAGTACCGGTGTCAAAAGCCCTCGATAAATTGGTTGGTGATGGACTGATGGTTATTGGCGATGCAGCGCACCAGGTTAATCCGTTGACAGGCGGTGGAATATCGACGGCAATGGCGGCAGGAAAGATGGCCGGTTCAGTTGCTGCCAGTGCTGTGAAAGATAAGGACATTTCTGCCAAACGGTTGAGTGAATATCAAAAACAATGGGATAAAACTATCGGGAAGGATATAAAACGCCTGTATCGGTTAAAAGAATGGGCGATTAATCTTACTGATACAGATTACGAGGATATTGCACGGTCGTTAGACGGTTTGACACCGGAGCAAGTAACATTAGTAAAAATATTTAAACAGGCCGTAAAGAAAAAACCCTCGCTGGTTATCGATGTGTTAAAAGTATTTGCCGGTTTCTAGATATATCTATGAAAGAACTGTTAAAGGAATTAAAACTTACAAGATTTATTGCCTTCGATCTTGAAACTACCGGGCTAAATCCGATTAGTGATGCGGTCATTGAATTCTCTGCGGTTCTTTTCGAGGATGGTAAAAAAGCCGACGTTCTGTCATTTCTGTGTAATCCAGGAATCAAGATTAGTCCGGAAATCGAGGATCTAACGGGAATTCGTTCCGATATGCTGACTGGTTGTGCGCCCTTTGAAGACCGTCTGACTGAAGTGCTTGATTTTCTGGGTGATTTACCTCTGGTAGCACACAATATTGGCTTTGATCTTGGTTTTTTGAAACAGTATTGCCGTCGCCATCCGGATTACAAAAGGTTCAGAATTAATAATCCGCTGTATGATACAGTGCTATTATCCCAGGCCTTTTACTTTTATTTACATAATCATCGCCTGTCAACTGTCAGTGAGTACTGTGGATTATGTTCAGATGGCGCACATCGGGCCGAAGCCGATGCGTTCAATACGGGTAATATATTTCTAAAATTAATCCCTGAAATCGTTAATTACGATCTAGATACTCTTCAGATAATCAACATTGCTCTGAAGGATACCGGCGATCCCAATAAATGGCTTTTTCAAAATGCCGCGAAACGATTGTTATTGACAAGAAGTATCGGAAATTCCGGCGCACCGGCAATTGATTGGACAGCGCCGGTGAACATTTACGGTAAAAATATAGAAAATATTTCTGATCATTCACATAAGCATGCCGAAAATGATATTGATACCTTTTTCGGTTCCGAAGGTGTTTTATCCGGGATTCTGGAAAATTATGAATCCCGTTCTCAGCAGGTGGAAATGGCCCAGTATGTCATAGATGCTCTGAGTAGTGGTAAATCATCAGTTATCGAAGCGGGAACCGGAGTAGGAAAAACCTTAGCCTATCTGATCCCGTCAATAGTGTGGCAGAAAAGTAATTCTCCGAACCATTCACGGCTTGTCATTGCAAGTAACACAAAAACACTTCAGGAACAGATCTTCTTCAAGGAAATTCCTTTTGTCAACGATGATCTGAATCTGAAATTCAAAGCCGTAATGTTAAAAGGCCGGTCTAATTATATCTGCCTGACTCGCTGGAATCGGTTTTTAGCGGATATCGGCAACAAACTGCACCTGGCGAACCGATCATCGATCATCCCAATAATCATTTGGCTCAAACACACAAAGACAGGGGATATAGCTGAAAATAACGGATTCAGGATCAGTCATAACCCATATATCTGGAATGAAATATGTTCGGAACCCGGTTATTGCACAAGCAGCGTCTGTCAAAAATACGACGGCTGTTACCTTGGTAAAGCCCGATTTCACGCCAGTACAGCAGATGTGGTAGTCGTCAATCATTCGTTGCTGCTCTCTGACGCTGCGTCAAACAATACCGTTCTTCCTCACTATGACGCTCTGATCATTGACGAAGCACACAATCTTGAGAAAAATTCGTATAACTATTTTTCCTCGAAAATCAACTTATTGATGCTAACATCACGGCTCAATATTCTCTACAATTCCAAACCAATCGAACGAGGTCTGTTGATTGACTCGCTCCAGTTAATGAATCAATATAAAAAACTGGGCAAAGTTGAAAGTGACATTGTTCGTATAAAAGAGCACATTAATGATTTGAAAATTGCGGCTGAAATCTTCTTTAAAGCCGTCTATCAATATTCCGTTGAAAAACTGTATCAGAACAGGGGATACTCACTTAAACAGCGGTATAAACTGTTTAAAGAGGAATTCCCGGCAATAAAGACCGAGCCACAGACATTTATTTATGAATTTTCTAATACTATTACCGCACTTCAAAAGCTGATCTTGAAAATTGACGATCTGGTGAGTGATCTGCCCGAAGGATTTGATGATTTGCGGATAAGGTTAACAAACATTATCACCGAATTGGAAGAGTATCAATCGACATTAAAAATCGTTGAAACCGGTGATGATGACGAATTAATATTCTGGTATGAAGTCAGGACAAACGGAAACGAAAACGGGGTTGAGTTTGCATATACACCGTTGGATATGTCTGAAACTCTGTTTGAGAAATTGCTGAAGGAAACCCGGACTACAATTTTGACGTCGGCAACCATGCAGATCGCAAACTCCTTTGATTATATTATTGAGCGGACAGGTATTTCAAAACTTGGTGTTAAAAAATTTCATTCGGTTGCTGTGGGATCTCCCTTTGATTATCCCAGACAAATGCAATTTATTACCTATCATCGTCATACACATGACAACGAAATAAATTCAATCGCGACGCTTCTGATCAATCTGGCAAGTCATTTTAATAAAGGTATTTTAATACTTTTTACTTCATATTCCACTTTAAGTGCGGTGCATAAGTCTGTTCGTTCTGAATTTCAGAAAAACGGAATTACTCTACTAGCCCAGGGGATTGGCGGATCGCGGACAGCACTTCTGGATCAGTTTCGCAAGGAAAAAGCATCGGTTCTTCTGGGAACCAGTAGTTTCTGGGAAGGAATTGATGTGGTGGGCGATTCGTTGGAAATATTAATTATTACGAAATTGCCGTTTCCGGTACCGTCCGAGCCAATTATTGAAGCCAATGTAGAAAAACTCAGGCTGGCGGGAGCGAATCCGTTCAATGATTATTATGTTCCTGAATCGGTGCTGAAGTTCCGGCAGGGAATAGGCCGGTTAATCCGATCGAAAACCGATAAAGGGGTCGTCATTAACCTGGATGACCGTATTGATAAAAAAGCCTATGGCCGTTTCTTTAAAGAATCAATTCCCGTCGAGGCTGTCACAATTACTGATTTAAAAACTCTTAATGAAGAGATTGAAATATTTTTTAATACGAATTAATGCGAAAGTATTGCATGAATAATAAATTTCAGGTAACTGTTAAAACACTAATCGATGGCAGCGCTGAATTTTACCTTTCCAGTAATGTAACTTCGATCAGCCACAGCATAAAAACCGGATATGTGAATGATGGCTTCGATCTTTATGTATTACTAAAACCTGATTCGGTAACTGCCGCTCATTTGAATTTCAATCCTTATGTGAATGCGTTGTTTCCATCGAAAAAGACCTCAGAGGAAAACGATATATCGCTAAATGCGTATGCGGTTCAAGTAAATGATGCGGTTCAGGCCGGTAACATCATAGAAAGATGGAATAAAAAATATTCTCAGGATGATCGGTATCCGGATGAAACCGAAAAAGTTCTATATAAATTAATGCCTTTATCCATCGAGTATACTGAAAATCTGAACATGGGAGTGCTTGATCGTATTGAGTTTCCCCGGAACCAACCTGGACTGATCCCCAGGTTTTTAAACCGTCTGGCTGCAAAACTGCAGCTCTGGGTTGGGATACTTCGCGCCCCGTTTTTTACGGCATCCATTGCACCGGTAATCCTGGGCGCTGCGGTTGCTTATCATCAACAATCTGCCATTCACTGGTCGACTTTATTCCTGACCCTGATTGGGGCGATTATTGCTCATGCGGCGGCGAATGTGATCAACGATTACTATGATCACCGTTCCGGTAATGATGAAGTGAACATTCATCATAATACTTTTTCAGGCGGCAGCCGGATGATTCAGAATAAGATTATTACTCCGGGATTCACTTATTTTGTTGCTGTATGTCTGTTTCTAATAACAATTGCCATCGGATTATACTTGAACTCAGTGACGACCGGAAATGTAGTCCTTTATATCGGTATTGTCGGTCTTTTTCTGGCATTTACCTATTCAGCGACGCCATTGAAATTGTCATATCGGGGAATTGGTGAACTGGCGATAGTGGGTTCATATGGTCCGCTGATTGTTATGGGGACCTATTACGTTCAGGTGCAATCGCTGGATCTTTTACCGTTACTGGCATCAATTCCGAATGGTATTCTGGTCGGACTCATTTTGTTTATTAATGAGTTTCAGGATATGCAGGCCGATGGCAGCGTTGGTAAAAATACACTGGTTGTGAAGATGAAGGTCAAGCAACGGTCATTGGCAGTATATAAATTGCTCCTGATTTTTGTCTTTTTGTGGCTGGCGGGATTTACCCTTTTGAACATCTTTCCGGTTTGGACGCTGCTTACGATGCTTGCCCTGCCGCTGGTATTCAGGGCGTTTGCAATTGCATCGAAAAATTACGATAAAATAAACGAACTTCTTCCCGTTAACGCTTTGACTATTGCGCTGCATTTGATAATCACGTTGTTATTTGCTGTGGGGTTTATTGTGGATTCTTTTCTATAGGCAATCCTCAATCCGAATTGCTTGACCTTTGCAAAGCCGCATTGTAAATTAGCACGCTTTTTCATAATTGGGGTGTCGTCCAACGGCAGGACATGCGGCTCTGGACCGTAGGATCGGGGTTCGAATCCCTGCACCCCAGCAGATATGGCGCATTCGTCTAGCGGTTAGGACGCCGGCCTCTCACGCCGGTAGCAGGGGTTCGATTCCCCTA
>Ga0268276_1000472_pt1 | contig 47972 bp, 29 predicted proteins | sample saktaG_4_FD_190145 | JGI IMG/M metagenome (GOLD analysis project Ga0268276, IMG submission 190145) | Saline water microbial communities from Sakinaw Lake, British Columbia, Canada - sak_2010_1_5_45m | ecosystem: Environmental > Aquatic > Non-marine Saline and Alkaline > Saline ...
CGTCACCCCCCACCACGGCGGCGGCGGGCCCAGAAACATCAGGATCCGGATCAAGCCATAGATGCCGGTCTTGATCATCACGCCGGACATGACCGCCGAGACATGACTGGGCGCCGCCGGATGCGCTTCCGGCAACCAGACATGCAACGGCACAAAGCCGGCCTTGACGCCAAATCCCACCAAGGCCAGGACAAAGACGGCCGTGCCCTGCGCCGCGCTCAGCGGGCCGTGCGCAAAGGCTGCAAAATCGTACTGGCCCGTGCCATGGCTCAGCAGCACAAACATGGCCAGCAAGCACGCGCTGCCCACATGGGTGGCCACAAGATAAATCCAACCCGCGCGCCGCGTACTCGCCTGGTCGCTGTCATGCAGCACCAGGAAAAACGAGGCTAGCGTCATTACTTCCCAACCCAGCATGAACAAAATTGCATTGCGCGCCAGGACCACGACCAGCATGCTGGCGCTCAACCAATTGTACCACAGCCAATGGGTGCAGGCGCGCGGGTCCGCCGCCATGTACGCCCGCGCATACAGCGCGCCGCAGCCGCAGACGATGCACATGATCAACACAAAATACAGCGTGATGCGATCACAACCCAGGCTTAGACTGGCATACGGCAAGGACCACGACCACGCCTGCGTCGCAGTGCCGTGCCACAGCGCGCCGCCGAGCACCACGGCACACCCGCCGATGTTCGTCAGGCAGCCAAGCACTTGGGCCAACCCCGGCCAGCGCCGCAGCAGCAACGCAAGCATACCGCCCGCCAGCAATATTCCCAAGCCAACAATAATCACGCTTCAAATTCCATATGTCTCAGAAATTTTGTAGTATAACAAATCCGCCCGCAGAATGCAAAGTTTTTTCTTATTACTAATGAGAGCGCTTTCTACGTTGCATCGTCCTTGTAGCTGCCCGCGGCGAGGGCGGTTTCTGCAGCCGCGGTCAGCGCCCGCGGCCACAACTGGCACAAGCGCATTCATTAGTAGTTATCGCGCCGCGCGAGAATGATGCGGCAGCATATTTATCCGCAGAGGGCGCCGATGCCGCAGATGGTGATAATCCGCTGCGGCTTCTACATTGGTCATGGCGCTCATCTTCTCCTCAATCATGTAGAATCATGCTGCTCCTGTTAGAAAACTCTCTTGACAGGATTCACATGATCGTACATGATCGCGCGCTGCGGCTGCCCGTTTGTAGTACCTGTGGCCGCGTCGCGCGATATCTACTAACCACCCAGTGCGGCGTCTACGAAAAGAGGCGTGGGCTTTTCATGCTGCCGCCTGGCTGACAACAACCATGCGCCGCGCATGGTTTTGCACTAATTTGTTCGCCACGAACAAATTACACGTACATCATTTTTCTGGTCATGCCGCCATCCACCACAAAATTCTGCCCGGTGATGAAACCGGCCTGATCCCCAATCAGAAACGCGACCAGCGCGGCGATGTCGCCCGGCGCGCCCACCCGTCCGCACGGATGCTGTGCGTGATCTTCCGGGCTCAGTGCGCTCGCGTGCCGCGTCCGCTGCTTCTTCAACGCGCCTACTTCAATCCAGCCAGGGCTGATGCAATTAACGCGCACCGCCGGCCCGAGACTCAATGCCAGTGCATGGGTCAATGCCACAATCCCGCCCTTGGAGGCCGCATACGCTTCACTGTTGGGTTCCGATTGCAGCGCGCGCGTCGAGGCAATATTGATGATCGCGCCGCGCGCCGTCCGCAGTTGCGGCGCGCAATGCTTGGCACACAAAAAGCAACCCGTCAGATTGGTATGGATCACGCGCAGCCAGGCTGCGAGCGTCAAATCTTCGAGCGGCGTGCCCATCCCGCCCACGCCGGCATTGTTAATCAACGCCGTGATCCGCCCGAAGCGCGCGACGGTCTGCGCCACCATTGCGCTGACGGATGCTTCTTGGGCCACATCGGTTTCCACAAACAGCATGTGCTCTGGCTGCGCCAGTGCATCCAGGCATTCCTCGCCGGCTTCGCGATCACAGTCGGCAATCACCAGCGCCATGCCCTGCGCCAGCAAGTGCCGGGTGATGCCGCGCCCGATGCCTTGTGCGCCGCCGGTGACAATCGCCACGCCGTGTGCCGGTGTTGTGTGCATCATGACACGCAAGCGGGTAACGTTGCAACAAACATGTGCGCTTTCATGACATTAGTGTAGCATAACCCGTTACATTTGGCGGTGGAAAGACGCACTGCGCCGGCTGGTGGAGCGAATACGCAACGCTGCGCACTTGCTAATGAGAGCGCGTTCTAGTTTGCGGCGTTCTTGTAGCCGCCCGCGGCAAGGGCGGTTTCTGCACCATCGTGCTGACTATTTTATCAGACTTGTAGCCGCCCGCGGTGAGGGCGGCGTCTGCAGCCGCGGTCATCCGCACCGGTGGCGGGATCCACGCCGATGGCGGGATCCCCGCCTTTTACGGGACTAGGCTGGTGCCTTAGCTAGCCAGGCCAGCTTCAAGCAGGCGCCCGCGGCCACAATTGGAATAAGAGCCCAAGAAAAAAGAGCGCCGCGCGTGCAAGCACGCGCGGCGCGAAGGAAAACCTGGCAACGACCTACTCTCCCGCAGCCTTACCTGCAGTACCATTGGCGCGCCGGGGCTTAACTGCCGTGTTCGGAATGGGAACGGGTGTGGCCCCCGGGCTATAATCACCAGGAAAAATTGTGTTGTTGCGGCGGACGGCCGAGGCCGCCCGCCACAACAACAAGAACAAGGTTAGTCATGCGAGATAAGAAGCTACAGTGTAGAGAATCATATAAATATATGCAAGCCAATCGGACATTAGTACCGGTTAGCTGAAGCCCTTACGGACTGTACACACCCGGCCTATCAACCCCGTGGTCTTCGGGGAGCCTGATTGGGAACGTTCATCTTGGAGGGGGCTTGGCGCTTAGATGCTTTCAGCGCTTATCCCGTCCCGACGTAGCTACCCAGCGCTTACCCTTGGAAGGATAACTGGAACACTAGAGGTCGGTCCACTTTGGTCCTCTCGTACTAAAAGCAGCTCTCCGCAACGTTCCTACGCCCACAGCAGATAGGGACCGAACTGTCTCACGACGTTCTGAACCCAGCTCACGTACCGCTTTAATCGGCGAACAGCCGAACCCTTGGGACCTTCTCCAGCCCCAGGATGCGATGAGCCGACATCGAGGTGCCAAACCGCGTCGTCGATATGAACTCTTGGACGCGATAAGCCTGTTATCCCCGGAGTACCTTTTGTCCGTTGAGCGACGGCGATTCCACATTCAACCGCCGGATCACTAGCGCCTGCTTTCGCATCTGCTCGACTTGTAAGTCTCGCAGTCAAGCACCCTTCTACGCTTGCGCTCACTGCCTGATTGCCAACCAGGCTGAGGGTACCATTGCGCTCCTCCGTTACACTTTAGGAGGATACCGCCCCAGTAAAACTGACCATCTGCCACTGTTCAGCGTCCGGCTTCACGGCGCGCTGTTAGAGCGTTAATAATCCAAGGCCGGTATTTCAAGATTGGCTCAGCCAAGCCTGACGACCTGACTTCAAAGCCTCCCGGCTATCCTACACATGAACAATCAACGCCCAATAGCAGAGTACAGTAAAGGTTCACGGGGTCTTTCCGTCTAGCTGCGGGTAAGCGGCATCTGCACCGCTGCTACAGTTTCGCCGAATCTCTCGCTGAGACAGTCCCCAGATCGTTACGCCATTCGTGCAGGTCGGAACTTACCCGACAAGGAATTTCGCTACCTTAGGACCGTTATAGTTACGGCCGCCATTCACCGGGGCTTCGGTTCGCCGCTTCTTCTTGCGAATAACAGCTTGCCTTAACCTTTCGGCATTGGGCAGGCGTCAGCACCTATACGTCGCCTTCACGGCTTCGCAGATACCTGTGTTTTTGTTAAACAGTCGCCTGGGTCATTTCACTGCGGCCCCCTTGCGAGGGCACCCCTTCTCCCGAAGTTACGGGGCTAATTTGCCGAGTTCCTTAGCGAGAGTTCTTACGCGCACCTGAGTATACTCAACCCACCCACGTGTGTCCGTTTACGGTACGGTCTCAACATAACTGCTAGAAGGCCTTTCCTGGCACCGGGCATCACCAGATTACTCCATGCTTGCGCACGGATCATCATCACGTCTCGGTGTTGTGTCGGCGGATTTGCCACTCCGACCACCTGCACGCTTAAACGGACATTCCATCGCCCGCTCTGACTAGCTTGATGCGATCCTCCAATCGTCATAACGTTATGCTGAGGTACAGGACTATTAACCTGTTTCCCATCGACGACGCCTTTCGGCCTTGCCTTAGGGACCGACTAACCCTGGGAGGACGAACCTAGCCCAGGAATCCTTGGGTTTTCGGTGACAAGGATTCTCACCTTGTTTATCGCTACTCGTTCCGGCATAATCACTTCCAACCGCTCCATCGCTCCTTACGGTACGACTTTACTGCTGTTGGAACGCTTCTCTACCACTGCCTTTCGGCAATCCATAGCTTCGGCGATACGCTTGAGTCCCGCGTATTTTCGGCGCGAAGATTCTCGACTAGTGAGCTATTACGCACTCTTTAAATGATGGCTGCCTCTAAGCCAACATCCTAGCTGTCATCGAACCTTCACATCCTTATGTACACTAAGCGTATACTTGAGGGCCTTAGCTGATGGTCTGGGCTGTTCCCCTTTTAACAATGAAGCTTATCCCCCACTGTCTGACTCCTGTGATACGGCTACCGGTATTCGGAGTTTGATTCGCGTCAGTACGTTGGTATAAACGCCCTATACGATTCAGTGCTCTACCCCCGATAACTATTACACAAGGCTAGCCCTAAAGCTATTTCGAGAAGAACCAGCTATCACCAAGTTTGATTGGTCTTTCACCCCTACCCACAACTCATCCAGGCACTTTTCAACGTACAAAGGTTCGGGCGTCCACAGCGTGTTACCGCTGCTTCCCCCTGGTCATGGGTAGATCACTTTGGCTTCGGGTCTATGGCCAGCTACTAAACGCACATTTCGTACTCGGTTTCCCTGCGGCTACACTCCTTTGGAGCTTAACCTTGCAACTGACCATAACTCGCCGGATCATTAAACAAAAGGCACGCCGTCAGCCATTCCGGGTGTTACCCCGGCATAGGCCTTCGACAGCTTGTAAGCGCACGGTTTCAGATCTATTTCACTCCTCTTATAGAGGTTCTTTTCACCTTTCCCTCACGGTACTAGTTCACTATCGGTCACTCACGAGTATTTAGCCTTGGAGAGTGGTCTCCCCGGATTCCGACCTGGTTTCACGTGTCAGGCCGTACTTGGGATCCCGCTAGGTTGTTGTTGAATTTCGCATACGCGGCTATCACGCTCTGTGGCGGACCTTTCCAGACCCTTCCGCTATCCTTCAACATACCATATCGCGGTCCCGCAACCCCGCCGACGCCGAAGCCCCGACGGTTTAGGCTGGTCCCCTTTCGCTCGCCACTACTCAGGGAATCTCAATTGATTTCTACTCCTCGGGATACTGAGATGTTTCACTTCTCCCGGTGTCGCTCGCTGGACCTATGAATTCAGTCCAGCGTTGCCAGACATTACTCTGACAGGGTTTCCCCATTCGGAAATCTTCGGATCTATGCCTGTTAGACGGCTACCCGAAGCTTATCGCAGCCTACCACGTCCTTCATCGCCTGTGAGTGCCAAGGCATCCCCCGTGCGCCCTTTCGCGCTTGACAAGATGATTCTCAGGCACGTTTTCCAGTTTTTTAAAAACTGGCAAACGGCTATCACTGCAGCCTCTTACCTCTTGCATGAACCTAACCTGTCAAAGATCAATGGGCAGGGCAAGAGCACAGGCCACTTGCCGAACCACGACAATAGAATTGTTTTAGGAAGCCGAAACGAGTGTCCGACCACTTATACAGCCCAAGGCTGTCCCTGCCGGGCGCGCCGAAGCGCGCCATGCGGCGGCGATTGCTCGCGGGAATACCTTGTCTGCATTTCTCCTTAAGGAGGTGATTCAGCCACTCCTTCCGGAACGGCTACCTTGTTACGACTTCGTCCTAATTACCAGCCACACCTTCGGCGCATAAACGACTTCGGGTGTAACCAGCTTTCATGACGTGACGGGCGGTGTGTACAAGACCCGGGAACGTATTCACGGCGCCGTAGCTGATGCGCCATTACTAGCGATTCCGGCTTCATGGAGTCGAATTGCAGACTCCAATCCGAACTGGGGCCGGCTTTTGCGGATTAGCTTACTCTCGCGAGTTCGCAGCCTTTTGTACCGGCCATTGTAGCACGTTTCTAGCCCCAGGCATAAGGGCCGTACTGACTTGACGTCATCCCCACCTTCCTCCGGTTTGTCACCGGCGGTCTCGATAGAGTGCCCAGCCGAACTGATGGCAACTATCGACAAGGGTTGCGCTCGTTGCGGGACTTAACCCAACACCTCACGGCACGAGCTGACGACAGCCATGCAACACCTGTGTAACACCCTCGAAGGAGACCGGCTTTCACCGGCCGTGCAGTTACATGTCAAGCCTGGGTAAGGTTCTACGCGTTGCGTCGTATTAAAGAACATGCTCCACCGCTTGTGCGGGTCCCCGTCAATTCCTTTGAGTTTCACCGTTGCCGGCGTACTCCCCAGGCGGTGCACTTAACGCGTTAACTACGACACAGGAAGGGTCGATTCTCCCTACATCTAGTGCACATCGTTTACAGCGTGGACTACCAGGGTATCTAATCCTGTTTGATCCCCACGCTTTCGGGCTTCAGTGTCAGCAACGCGCTCGTAAGCCGCTTTCGCCGCAGGTGTTCTACTGGATATCTACGCATTTCACCGCTACACCCAGTATTCCGCTTACGTATCACGCGCTCAAGTTCGCCAGTTTCTCCCGCAGTTCCGGAGTTAAGCTCCGGGATTTCACGGAAGACATAACGAACCACCTAGACCCCCTTTACGCCCAGTAAATCCGAACAACGCTTGCCACCTCTGTCTTACCGCGGCTGCTGGCACAGAGTTAGCCGTGGCTTGTTCTGCAGGTACCGTCAAACCGATAGCGCTATTCACACCTCGGCATTCGCCCCTGCTCAAAGCGGTTTACAACCCGAAGGCCTTCTTCCCGCACGCGGCGTCGCTTCGTCAGGGTTTCCCCCATTGCGAAAGATTCTCGACTGCAGCCTCCCGTAGGAGTCTGGGCAGTGTCTCAGTCCCAATGCGGCCGGTCAGTCTCTCAACTCGGCTACCCGTCGTCGCCTTGGTAGGCCATTACCCCACCAACTAGCTGATAGGACGCGGGTCGCTCTCAATGCGGCAGGTCCTTTCAGATCCCCACCTTTAGCCATCCGGCTTGTGCCGCATGACCACATTCGGTATTAATCTTCCTTTCGGAAGGGTATTCCCAGCATCGAGGTACGTTACCCACGTGTTACTCGCCCTTACGCCACTAAGACCTTTCATATTGCTATAAAAAATCTCCGTTCGACTTGCATGCCTAATCCACGCCGCCAGCGTTCGTTCTGAGCCAGGATCAAACTCTCCGTCAACATTTTGTTTGTTTCTTGAAAGCTTGACTCAGGTTCATCCTGTTCATACTAGCTTCTCTCAAAGAGAACTCCGTGTGTTGCCACACGAGTTCCCGCACTCGTTTCGGCATTCCTAAAACAATTCGATTGTCAAAGAACTGAACCGCACTATTTCTGCGGCGGCGAACATCATACTGTATTGTCCGCCATTTGTCAAGCACCCCATTTTCTTCCCGTGTTCAGTCCGGAACGGGGGGCTCGCAAGCGGCTCTATCGTGCCCACTTGCGCCTCATATATTTTTGAGGCGATTATTAGTGTACCACAAACTACACCAAATGTCAAGTCCCCCCTCGTTTTACGCGCACATCGCGTAAAACACCCCTGTTTACTGGCTTCTCCAGCAGCGCGCGACGCGCGCGACAGGCGCTGTTTTTGCGCCGTTTCGGTTTTTGGTTTGCGATGTGCGGCGGGCTGTTCAAGCACACGGCGCGCCAGCTGATCACGCCATCTGTGGCGCAACACGGGGAAGTTCAGCACTGGCAGGCGCGGCTGCCTGCCCGGCGGCGGCATCGCCGGATCTTGGCTGCCTGCCCGGCAAGCTGGCGCGAATACGCTGCGAGAAAGCCGGATCTTTGTCCGCCGCCTGCGCCCGCGCATAGATTTGGTGCGCAGTCGTACCGGGTTGCCTGTTCAGCCACCGTGTAGATCAATGCATAGCGGTTGTTCAACGGCCGCTGCGCCAGCCAGACCAGCAGCCCGAGTGCCGCAACACCGCACAAGCCCATGCGGTATGGCTGTGCAAAAACCACAATAGACAGCACGGCAGCCAAAAAGGCACAGGTCAAGAGCGCAGCTTGTCATTGCGGCAGGCGAGCCGCGCCGCCCTAGAGGGTCAGCGCCAGCACGCCCAACGTGGCGAGTATCTAGAGAATGCCTATCATGTGTGCCAGAACTGCACCAAAGAATATTGTCTCAGACCAAGCTCTCAAAGCCGTGCCGGATGATTTGTGCCATGAGCAGCCGCCGTTTCTGGAGAAAATCGTCGTAGGGCATGCTCTCCCAGCCGGCTGGCAGTGCGTGCATTTCGTGCATGGCCTGCCAGTCATTGTCTGAAAACCTGGGCCGCAGCTTCGGTACGTATTCTGATGGGGCGTCATCGCTCACATCCACGTTGTCCGGCCACTCCAGCAAGGCGAAGTTCGCCGTCTGATTGATCTGCTTCAGATCTTTGATGCCCTGCTCCTCAAGCCAGGCACGCGGGAAGAGGTGATGCCGCTCAAGCGCCTTTCTCTTTGTCTTCAAGGCCGGATCGAGCAGGTCCGAGACTTTCTTGTGCGAGAACAGAACCGGACTGCCGAGTTTGTTCTGCGCCGCATGGTACGCAAACAATTCCGGGTTCCGAGCGGATGAGCTATCCATCGCATTCGGCAGCGTGATGCTCCAGAAATCCGAAGTGAGCGTGTCAGAAATGATTTTGTTCATGACTGCCAGATACGACTCGGCATCCGCTGCATCTTTGATGCGGTTGAGATCGCCGTCCATTGCCGTCTCTGGTGAACTGGTATAGCGCCCAGACAAAGTGCTCGCATAAAACCAGCGCCCAATCAGTCGCTGGAGAACATGTTCGGGCACCGTGAACCTTGTCCGGCCAATCAGATAGAATGCGTAGGCATAGAGCAAGGCGCTCTCGGATGAGATCAGTTCGCTCGTGCGGAAGCCCGCGCCCACCAGACAGCTCAGGAATTGGTGCCAGTTGGTCAGGTCGAGCACAATTGCCTGCGCCTGCTTCAGCCGGGCAAACTGTGCTTCACGGTGTTCCACCGAGAACTCGCCCGTATCAAGATCCTTGCCGCGCAAGACTTGGTACACACTCTTGAGTCGCCCACGCATAAAACCAATTGCCACGGCCACGCGCAGGAGTTGATCGGGACCGGGCTGGATAAAGCGATTGAACGGCGACGGCGGATCACCGGCCTTCGGCGGCTGGTAGGACAACCGGCTGAACGTTTCCAACTCCTTGCGTCCTTCATCCCAGAATACTGACAAAAGAGTCAGAATGAAGTCGGCCTGATTCAGTTTCACGCCCTCGCTGTTGATGCGCACAAAGATATCAGCCACCTGCTCTTCGTCAACCGTGGGCGCGATTTCCATCGCCGTGAAAGGATATTTCTGCAAGTCGAACAGGCGGTCCAGATTATGAGCTATTACCTCCTTTTCAGCGTCCGAGAGTGTCTGCTTCGCCTCGCTTCCTTTCAGAAAATCATTAACCAGGGTCCAGCACGGCTTGCCTGAAGCCCAGAGCACCGAAATGTCCGCGATAAACTCCGGGTCTTTCCGGATCGCTGCATCTGCAACTTCAAACTTTCCATCTCGTGGCCGAAACGCAATCTCGATTTTCCTCTGCCGGTAGTTGTCATCCAAGACCGTCTTGCCCCGGAACACGGCATACAGCGAGGTCAGCCGTTGCTGGCCGTCCACGATTAACAGGCCCGGTGCCTGGTGCTGTTTCGGATCGGTGCCGATTGGCCTCACGCCATTGACCGCGGCATTCGCCCAAAAGAGCAAGTAACCCACGGGGAAGCCGCGATACATGGAATCGAACAAGTCGCGCACCTTGGCATTCGACCACACAAACGGCCGTTAGATGTCCGGCAGACCGATGTCACCAATGTCAATGTAATGCAGCAAGCCGGACAGATCATAATCCACGCGCTTGAAACATGTTTTCAATTCATTCATGCCTGTACCTCGTTCTGGGAATAATCATGCGACTGCTTGCTGCAAGCGCTCGCAACTGGAATTGCAGACCTGGTGAACAAAGGCAGCCGCGAGCGCGTCAGCATCCTCGCGCGATTGGCTCAGCTTAGCCTCCAACGCGTCGCACCGGGCGATCAGTTCGTTCACCTTGGCCACGATGCGTTTCTGTTCGGCAAGAGGCGGGACAGGGCACGTTGTGCTCTCGATTCGGTAAAGGGCAAGTTTTGGCTGCGCCATTTGGTTCACCTTCTCCATGAACTGACTCTGCACAAGTTGGGCATTCAACATTATTGTGAGATAAGACTTATTGAGGATGCGAAATGTCAGCTTTGCAGCGTTCTCAGTCAGGCTCATCCCATCAAGTTCTGGTGGGATCTCTCCGACCGCGCCAATTGTGCCCGCAATTGTCACATACAGATCATCCTTGGAGACCGTATATCTGCTGATGTGCCTGAAAACGTCATCCGAAATATACCGGAGGTCAGACATGTCAACAGTGCCACTCTTCATATCGGTGACGCGGATGTAGACATGTTCCGTTGGAGATGGAGCGAATGACATGCCCTTGGGTATTCGCTTGCCTCCTCGTACCAGACACATCTGGCCCAAGGGAGCCCACACCCAGCCTTGAGGTAGTTCAAGTGGCATATCCTTTGGAGCACGATCAGGATGAGTTCCCACCTTCTTTGCTTTGTTCTCTTGCAGAGTCTTTCTTTCGTTTTGAATCATCTCCAGTAAGACCTCTGCCGGTTCATCTTTAGCATCCTGCGGCACGAGGCGGCCTTGGACGGCGAGTTGGAGGATGGTTTTGCGGAGGTCGGCGACGGATTCGGGGGTGTCGATCAGGAGCGGGAAGTTGTGGAGGACGCGCGCCAGAGCGCGCGTGGTTTCAGGTTTCAGGGTTCGGGTTTCAGGCTTGGAGGAGAGTGCATGGAGGCAAGAAGCGGTCAAGGCCGTGCGGCGTTCGTTGCGCTCTTTTTGCCACGATTCCAATTCGTCGCAGCGCTTCATCAACTCGTCCACACTGGCCACAATCCGCTTCTGCTCGGCGAGAGGCGGGAGAGGGAAAGGCGCCCGTTTCGCGTCGTCAGTTCCCAAGCGCGGCATCTTCATTCCGTAGGAACGCGCTGCGGTGTAGTCCAGAAAGTCGCGGCTCTTCAATGCACAGACGACATAGTGGGGGTTCACGCCCTTGCGCGGCTTCATTGGTACGATTTCAGTGGTGCAATACCCATCGCTCTCCGCAACCAAAACCTTGTTCAGGTACGGTCGCAATTTGCCGAATAGGATGTCCCCTGCATTGAACCGCGACTTGGTACTGGTAGACTGTCGGTCACCCGCGAGAACGCGCCGGAGCAATCGTGATGTGTCTTTTTCAATATCCTCAAGATCGAGCAGCCATCCATCTGCTGGAATTCTCTCGCTGGCAGCCTTCTCTCCGTAGTTGTAGTCAACTGCAGAACCCAGACTAATCCAGTGCCAGTACGGCGGGATGGGGAATGGCCTTTTGAGTTCTGCCACATCCATCGAACCTTCGTGCTCTTCGTGTCTTTCGTGGTGAATGTTCGAATCTCTGGGGTTTTGCGGCACGAGTTTGCCGCGGACGGCCAACTGCAGGATCATTTCGCGCAGTTTGGGCACGCCGCCGGGCGCTTCGGCGATGAGCTCGAAATTCTCTATGAGCGTTGTAGCGGTCATGCTCCGCACTTCGTTTCCTTTTCAGCGGCCATGGGCACAGCGTCCGGGCGGATCAGGAGCACTTTGCCATCCTGCCACACAGCGAGCGGCCGGTTTTGTTCTTTGTGCTCAGCGACAACTTTCCTGTTGGCGGTTTGCATTGCGGCGACGGCCTTTTGTGTCAGCGTTTGCTGTTTCATCCCTTCTTCTTCCTTAGCCAGGCGCGGCCCTTGTCGGTGAGGCGGTATTTCTGGAGGCGGCTGGTGGGTTTGTCGGGGATGGTCATTTCGATCAGGCCGGTTGCCAGCAACGGCGCCACATGCCGCCGGTAGTTGAGGTAAGCGTTGGCAAGATGGCCGGCAACGAGCAGTTCCGTCTTTGAGATCGCGCGCTCCTGGCAGGCGGCTAGCATGCCAGCGACTTGCTCAACCACTTGCTCACTGACTTGCTCACCACTCAGGCCAAGTTCCGTCGCCAGCTCGCACAACCTGCTCGCGGCCAGTGCCTTATCTTGCTCAGCGACTTGCGCACCGACTTGCGTGGTGACTTGCGCAGTCTTGCGGCGTATGGTGAGGACGAAGCAGCCGCCGTCCAGGCGAAATTCCGGCTCGGGCAGGCCCGCCTCACGGCACCGCTTGATCATGTCGCCCGTCCCAGTCCCCATACGCTCGATGTATTTGGTCAGATAGAGCGGCTCGGCCAACAATGGATTCCCAGGAAACGAGGCGTGCGGATGTCGCAGCTTTTCCAAGGTCAGCGCGGGCGGCAGTGCACCGGGATTCCACACCTCGAGACGGTCGGAAAAGAGCATTACTTGTACGCTGCCGCTGCTGGTGTAGTTGCGGTGGGCCACGGCATTGACGATAGCCTCGCCGATGACCTCACGCGGGATTTCATAGACGGTGGGGGCCTGCGCGCTTTCGGCGCGGGTGCCGACCCAACGGTTGATCTTGGACATGACGAAATCCAAAGCCTGATCCACCATCTCGAATACGGTGCCCTTGTACACTTGGTATGACGGAATGGGCTTCTCTACCTCAACGCCGTGGAAATGGGCGCACTTAACTTCCGAGGAGATTAAGAAGCGCTGCGGGTGCCTGCCGAAGAGCAGAACGGCGGCGTGGGAGGGTCGTGTCTTGTCGAGCAGGTTCAGGTGCATCAAGACGTCGACCTGCTTGGAGTCTTCCGGCAGCGGGAAACCACGCGCGCGACGGGCCACCCCCACGAATCTGGAGATCCGCTCTTCGTCCAGATCGGCGAGGCTGGCGTTATTGCAGAAGGTGGCATCGAACGGGCCGGTACGGATCAGTTCTCGATCCTCCAGAAATTGGACAAGGCTTGCATAGACCGCGACGAGTAGTTCCGCCTTGGACCCAAACCGTCGCCGGATCAGTTGGTCGCCGGCTCTTCGAATCAGCGCGGCCATCTTCGGATGCCGCACCTTGTCATCCGTGCCTTTCGCGTAGATCAGCCGCGTCTTGCCCTGTTGGGTGGCACGCTCGAACTCACGCTCGGTGGGCGACAGGCCGCCGACATCCTCATGGCCGTATTCGTTGCCGAACAGGCCCAGATAGAGATCGCAGCGATCCACCTGGTCGAGATACACATCGTCGGCCCGTCGATCCGTGGCAGGCAGACATTCAAACAGGAAGACCTCGAAGAAGCGCCGCAGGAGAGCATCTCCTTCAATGTAGTCTTTGAGGGCCTGCCGCTCCTCGGCCAGTTCCTTCTGCACACTACTGATGAAGATGCGGGAACGTGTCATCGGGCGCTCTCCAATGCCTTGGCAAGTTCATCCCGCAAGGCGTCGCGGGCAGCAGCGACCTCGGCGAGAAGCTGCTTGTAGTTGGCGAGCAGTTCATCCGGATCGCCATGCTTGGCGGCTTCAGCGTTCGGGTTCTTGATATCGAGGTTGTAGTTGCGCGTTTTGATCTCGTCGAGCGTTACCTGCCAGGCCAAAGGCGTTTCCTTACGGCGGGCGCGACCGGCCGATGTATCCTTGCACCACCAGTCTTTTTCGGCTTTGAACTCCTCGACAGCGATGGGCCGGGTCTTGTTGTAATTTTTCACGCCGGGCGGATACGGATGTTCGTAGTACCAGACTGTTTTCGTCGGCTCGCCCTTTGTGAAGAACAGCAAATTGGTTTTGATGCCGGTGTAGGGGCTGAAGACGCCGTTGGGCAAGCGGATGATCGTATGCAGGTTGCACTCGAGCAGGAGATGCTCCTTGATCCGCGTCTTGACGCCTTCGCCGAAGAGCGAACCATCGGGCAAGACAATACCAGCACGGCCGCCGGGGCGCAGGAGTTTGACGATCAGTGAAAGGAACAGATCAGCCGTCTCGCGGGTGCGAAATGGTTGCGGAAAGCTGTCCTCGACGCCGTCTTCCTCCATGCCGCCGAAGGGCGGGTTCGTGACGATGCAGTGCACGGCGTCTTTCGGGCCGTAGTCGCGCAGTGGCCGCGCGAGAAGGTTGCTGCGCTGGATGAATGACGGATCATCCATGCCGTGCAGCAGCATGTTCGTGGTGGCGAGCATGTGCGGCAGCGGCTTCTTCTCGACGCCGCGCAGTGATGACTGCAGGGCGCGTTCCTGCTCGGGCGTCTTGACCCGTTTGCGTTTATGTTCAATGGTGCAGGTGAGGAAGCCGCCGGTGCCGCAGGCGGGATCGAGAACAATCTCGTCGAGTTGCGGATTGACCATCTCGACCATGAACTGCGTGACCGCGCGCGGCGTATAATACTCACCGGCATTGCCCGCGGACTGGAGGTCCCTCAGGATCTTCTCGTAGATCTCGCCCAGCAGGTGGCGCTGAGACGAGGAATTGAAGTCAATGTCTTCTTGGATTTTGTTGGCGACCTGGCGCAGGAGTGTGCCGGACTTCATGTAGTTGTAGCCGTCCTGGAAAACGGAGCCGACCACGATCGCGCGCTTGTCCGCCCCGGCGGTGACGGCAAGGGTTTTGAGTTTCGGGAACAGCTCGCTGTTGACAAAGTCGGTCAGCTCCTCACCGGTCATCCCCTCGGGGTTCGCGGCCCAATTGCGCCAGCGGAACCGGCTGGGAATGGGCGATTTGTACTTCGGGTCGCGGAGTTCCCATTCGCGCTCGCGGTCGTCAAATATCTTGAGAAACAGCATCCAGACCATCTGACTGATGCGCTGGGCATCGCCGTCCACGCCGACATCCTTGCGCATGATGTCCTGAATGGTTTTGATCAGAGTGGCTATGGACATGGGATCTTGGGACGAGGGTTCAGGCCGCGTAGAGTTGCTGCTCAAGTTCGCGGAGTGCCTGCAAATACTGTTCGCGTCCGCCAAAGGCGTCTATAATCTCGAGCGGGGTGCCGATTTCGCTAATGGGTTGGACGTTCAGGATCGTGAAATCCTCGATCGGCACGATGCCTTCATCCGCGTACTTTTGCAAGAGCGCGTTGAGCACTTCACGCGCCGTTTCAGTGTACTTGCTGAAGTAATCGCGCTTGCGGACGTTGTCGGCGCGCTCTTTGCGCGTCTTGGGCGGCTGGCCCCAGGCGATGTGACAGACTAAGTCAAACGCATCGAGGTTGCGGCCCACTTCATCGGAAAGTTCCTGCAGCAAGAGCCCGCGCTGCTCCAATTCCGCAATGATCGCTGATTTCTGCTCGGCCTGCGACCATGCCCGGAGGAACACATCAAGTGATCGGTACTGGCGCAGGACGGACTTGCGCGAGTAATCGCGGATGGATTCCGTGATGAGTTTGCCGCCGGCGCCATAATACTGAACGCGCTCGGCCAGGACGCTGACGGGGACATCATCAATCACGTATTTTACCCGGCGGCCACCTGGCGGCACGGGCGGATCGTTGTCGTCATCGCCACGGGCTAGCTCTTCGCCCGCATCGTCTTCCGGAGGAACAGGTGGCTCATCGCCATGCGGCTCATAGATCTGGACGGGATCGCCATCGAAATCCGGGTCTGCAAAGAGTTCAGTGGCCTTCTTGAAATCCATGATGGTGAAGAAGAATTTGTCGTACTCCTCGCGGATGCGCGTGCCGCGGCCGATGATCTGCTTGAAGAGGGTCATGGACTCGATGCGCTGGTCGAGCACGATCAGTTTGCAGGTCTGTGCGTCCACGCCGGTCGAGAGCAGCCGCGAGGTTGTGACGACCACGGGAAACCGGCTCTCAGGATCGATGAAATTGTCGAGTTCCTTTTTGCCTTCGTTGTCGTCGCCGGTGATGCGCATGATGTACTTGGCGTTCACCGCGGCAAGGTCGGCATTCTGGTTGACAAGCGCCTGACGCATGCGTTCGGCGTGGTCAATGTCCTCGCAGAAGACGATGGTTTTGTCGAAGCGGTCGGTGAGTCTTAGAAACTCCGTGACCTTGCGCGCGACGAGCTCCGTGCGCTTTTCAAGGACAAGCGTGCGGTCGAAATCGCGCTGGTTGTAGATGCGGTCTTCGACGAGTTGCCCGTTCTTGTCGCGTTTGCCGGCCGGCGGCCGCCAGCCTTGCAGGTCCTTGTCAATGTCGATCCGGATGACTTTGTAGGGTGCCAGAAAACCGTCGGCGATGCCTTGGCGCAACGAGTAGGTGTAGATGGGTTCGCCGAAGTAGTCTATGTTGGAGACGTCGCGGGTTTCCTTCGGTGTGGCGGTCATGCCGATCTGGGTGGCGGAGCTGAAATACTCCAGCACCTCGCGCCAGGCGGAATCGGCGGCGGCGCTGCCGCGGTGGCATTCATCAACAATGACAAGGTCGAAGAAATTCCGGGAGAACTGTTTGTAGATGTTGCTCTCTTCCTCGGTGCCCGTGACGGCCTGATAGAGCGCCAGGTAGATTTCGTAGGACTTGTCCACCTGGCGGTTGGTTATCTTGGTCATGGCCGACTCGAAGGGCTTGAAGTCGTTGATCCGCGTCTGGTCCACCAGAATATTCCGGTCGGCGAGGAACAGGATGCGCTTCCTGGCGCGGGCACGCCAGAGGCGCCAGATGATTTGAAAAGCCGTGTAGGTTTTGCCCGTGCCAGTGGCCATGACGAGCAGGATGCGGTCCTCTCCTTTGGCGATGGCTTCCATCGTGCGATTGACAGCGATCTGTTGGTAATAGCGTGGGGCCTTGCCGGAAGCATCCGCGTGGTAGTCCTGCGTGATGACGGCCTGCTCATCGGGCTTCAGATTTTTTGCAGTGCAATAACGTTGCCACAATTCGGCCGGGGACGGGAACGCGTCCAGGGCACATTCGCGTTCGACTGCGCCACTTGTGACGAGACCGTCGTGTTCCAGAAAGCCATCGCCATTGGAACTGTAGCCAAAGGGCACATCCAAGGCTTGCACACCGGCGAGGGCTTGTTGCATGCCAGCGCCGACGGTATGCGTGTTGTCTTTTGCCTCGATCACGGCGAGCGGGATGCCGGGTTTGTAATAGAGCACATAGTCGGCCCGGCGCGCCTCGCCACGCGTTACCCGCGTGCCACGCACCATCACGCGGCCGGCAGTGAACGAGACCTCTTCCCGAATTTGCGTATGAAGATCCCATCCGGCAGCAATAAGCGCGGGCGTGATATACTTGGTACAGATATCACGTTCACTCAGGCTCTTCATGTCTTGCACATCCATGCTCATCTCATTGTAACTTTCCCCTATTCACAACAGCCAGGCGGCGCCGTGCCGAAAGTATACCATAATCACAAGGAATACGCGGTGCATGCCGCGCGTTCAGGCTCTGCTGCGCAGGCGGCGGAAAAAGCGCTTGATGGCCACCCGCACCCGCATGAGCCAGGTGATCTTGCCGCCCTCCAGCCGCACTCTGAGCTCGACATAGAAGCGGCCCAGTGAACGCACCAGCAGCCTGAAGAGGTCGTCCTTGCCCTCGGTCTTGCCGCGACAGATATGGTCGTGACACCCAATCGCCACGGCTTGCACCGGCACACACAGTTGAATCTTCGTCAGCGCATCCATGTCCAGATCTTTGTCGGCCGACTCGATCTGCATCGCCGCCGCGCGAACGCCATGCCGGTCCCGGGCATATTCCTCGTAGCGCATGGTGATCAGCTTCTCCCAATCACGCAGATGCTTGGCTTCAATGCCCAAGTTCCGCAACGAGTCGATATGCGCTTTGGGAATGCACTTGCCCAGATCGGCGAGGTAGGTGCGCTTTTCGTCGTCCTCCATCCGCAGATCGGGCGCCTCGAGCACCAGCATGATCAGAATCAATGCGCCCACCAGCAGCTCGTTGAAAATCCGGTCTTGCTCGCCCTGACTTAACTGGTCAAAACCCGCCAGGTGGCGGAATTTCTTGTCGCGAAACAGAGTGAAGGCGGCACTCGCGGCCGCTTGCACCAAATTCGACGCCGTCGCGGCGGCCAACTGATCGAGTGTTTCAAACTGCGGTGTGGTCATCTTTTCCAGTGAACGTTGTGCGCGTGCTGTCAGGCTACCCAGATGCGCACTGCAATCTATGCAAAATAATACCGCGCTGGCGTTGTCTTGTCAACTGGTCATCCTCGCTTTTCTGCCAGCGGCCACACACGGAACGCCGTTGCACGGCTGCGTACCGGCGCATTTCGGATAGTACACAAGAGTATCAAATATCCAACACTCAATGAAGCGGAAATTAACATCCAACCTTGAACTTTACACCTTAAACTCGGCTGCGCCGACGCCCCGTTCACTGAGCACCGACAGCAGCGCCAACGCGCGCGGCAGGCTTTCTGACGCAGTATTCAAGTCGGCTTCGATGGACATTGTGCCGTGGTAGTGCGCCGCGCGCAGGGCCGCGAAGAACGCGCCAAAATCACAGTCCTCGCTGCCCGGCGCCTTGCGATGGGCGGTCGTCGCAATATGGGTGTGCACAATCAAATCGGCATTGGCGATGATCGCGTCCGTTGTCTCGTTTTCCTGCGACCAGTGAAACGCGTCGACCAGCAAACGGATCGCCGGGTGATGCACCGCGCGCACCAGCGCGGCCGTTTCCGTAATCGTAGTGAGCAGATTGCATTCGCGCCGGCGCAGCGGCTCGACTGCAATGGTGACATGATGCGCCGCCGCCGTTTGCCCGAGCATCAGGCAAAACGCGCGCAATTGCGTGAACGCCCGCGCACGCTCAAAGCCATCCGGCACCGTGCGTGCGCCGCCGGAACCGAACACCACGATGGGCACGCCCGCCCGTTGCGCCCGCGTGCATACCGTGCGGACATGGCGCTGCAACGCCGCGCCATCCACTGCCGGCCCGACCACTTTCATGCTGCCCGGCAGCAGGCAATTCAGCGCCAGGCACGGCAGCGGCCCGGCCTGCAACCTTGCCAGTGCGACCTTGAAGGCCGCCTCGTCTTCGGTCGGCTTCAGCAAGCCGTCGACGCTCAACTCAAGATAATCATAGCCGTGTTGCGCCAGCAACGGCATCAGATCCAATCCACCACAGACGCCAAATTTCATGACCGTCGTTACAGGGTTCAGGGTTCAGGGCTGAGGGTCAGCCTTCCATATTTCATATTTCAGCTTTCAGCCTTAAGCCTTCCGCTTTCCGCTTTTCTTCGTCCCCCGTCCTTCGTCTCACGGCTCCCGCCGACCTTGGATATTGGACATTCCTTGTTGGATATTCGATGTTCGGTTCCCGCTCCTTGGTCCGCGGTCCTCGGTCAGCGGATCACCGAACCCAGGCACCAGCAGCAGAGCGGCGGCGACGATGGCGGCTGTCTCTGCGCGCAAGACATTCTGATGCAGGCGCGTGGCGCGCCAGCCAGCCGCCTGCGCGGCCGCCACTTCCGTGTCGCTCCAGCCGCCTTCGGGGCCGATCATTACGGCCACTTCGGCCGGCGCGCGGGGCGCAATCAGCTCGCACAGGTCACTTCCCGTGCGGTCGGCAATCAGCCGCAGTTGTCGTGTGCACGCGAGCGCATCGTCAAACGCAAGGGGTGCGGCCACCTGCATGGGCGCGCCACCGCATTGCCGGGCGGCATCATCGCAAATGCGTTGCCAGCGCGCCCGCTTATGCTGCGGTTCTTTGTGCAGTTTGACCACGGTAAATTCGGTGATCAGCGGGATGCACACAGGCACGCCCAGCTCGGTGCATTTTTGCAGGACGATATCAAAGCGGTCTTCCGGGAGCAGGGCTGGCAACAGGGTCAGCGCGCACGGCGGCGCCGGCGCTGGCGTGCGCCATGCACCGATGGTTACGCACAGCTCTGGTTCGAGCGTCGCAATGTCTGCCGGCGCGCAGCGGCCATGCCGGTCAAGGCACTCAATCTTCTCACCCCGCGTCACCCGGCGCACATGGCGCAGATGATGCGCTTGCTCGTCCGGCACGCTGATAATCGAACCCGCGGGCGGCAGTTCGTCAAGCAGAATGCGAAAGACAGACATGGGGCAATCGGTGGTCAGGGTTCAGGGTTCAGATTTCAGGTTTGAAGCAGCAAGTATCCGACAGCATTTTGCACTCAGGACTTTGAGAAGAGGCGCGCGACTTTTTCAAAGAAGCTCTGCGATTGCGGATGCGCCGTCTCGCCGCAGGCGGCGGCGAAGTGCTGGAGCAGCTCGCTTTGCTCGCGATTGAGATTGGTCGGCGTCTCGACCAGCACGCGCACGAAATGATCGCCCAGATAGCCCTCGAGATTGCGCATGCCTTTGCCTTTCATGCGAAAGAGCTTGCCCGACTGCGTGCCGGGCGGCACTTTCAGCAGCATGGGCCCGTGGACGGTGGGCACTTCAATGTCGCAGCCCAGCGCCGCATGCGGAAATGAAATCGGCACTTCGCAGACAATATTGTCGCCATCGCGCTGAAAGACATCATGGGCGCGCACATGCAGAATCACATACAGATTGCCGGCCGGCGCGCCGCGCGTGCCGGCTTCGCCTTCACCGCTGACTTTCAGGCGCGCGCCAGTGTCCACGCCGGCGGGTATTTTCACTTTCAGCTTTTTGCGCTGTGCGACCAGCCCGCTGCCCTCGCACGCGCGACAGGGCTTCTCGATGACGCGGCCGGCGCCGCGACAGACCGGGCACGGCTGCGCAATGGTGAAGAATCCTTGTGACATGCGCACTTGGCCGGCGCCGCCGCAATGGCGGCAGACCGCCGGCTTGGTTCCCGGCGCTGAACCGCTGCCGCCGCAGTCACTGCAATGGACATGCTTGCTGATTTCGATCTGGCGCTCAACGCCCTTGACCGCGTCCATGAAATCAAGTTCGAGATCGAGGCGCAAGTCCGAGCCACGCTGCCCGCCATCGCGGGTGCGGCGCGTGCCGCCGAAGAACGACTCGAACAAACCGCCGCCAAACATACTCTCGAAGATATCGGAAAATTCATCGGCATGCGTAAAGTCAGTCCATTGGAAGCCGCGCCCGCCAAAGGCTTGTTTGACACCCTCGGCGCCGTATTGGTCATACAGGCGGCGTTTGTCCGGATCGCTCAGAACTTCATACGCCTCGGAGATGCGCTTGAACATTTCCTCAGCCTGCTTGTCACCTTGATTCTTATCTGGGTGATACTTGACGGCCATTTTACGGAAGGCCTTCTTGACGTCTTCGGGTGCGGCGGTACGCGCCAAACCTAAGAGATGGTAATAGTCATCTTGTGCCATGAAAAATATGCGTGGGCTGGCAACGGTTATGCGGCGGACGGGTCGGGCAACGCGGCGGCCACGACGACGCGCGCCGGGCGCAGGATTTTGTCGCGAAAGGTGTAGCCGGATTGCAGTTCGGCCATGACCGTGCCCGGTGCGGCCTCGTTCGTCGGCACTTGCTGGAGGGCTTCATGGCGGTTTGGGTCAAACGCCACGCCCTTGGTCTGCAGCGGGCACACGCCGAATTTCTCGAGCAGTTTTACGAGTTGCTTCTGAATCAGGTCGAGGCCGTCAACGATCACGCGCGGATCGGTCTCATTGCGGTCGGCATCCAGCGCGCGCGTGAGATTGTCGGCGACATCGAGTAACTCATAGAGCACATCCCGGCCGGCATACTTCAGCAATTCGCTGCGCTCCTTGATGGCGCGCTTGCGGTAATTATCCAACTCGGCCAGGGCGTACATGTATTTGGATTTCCATTCTTCGGCGTGCGCAGCCCGGTCGCGCAGTGTTTTTTGTTCATCCAGGCTGAGCGGCGCATCCGGTTCGGCCGGCGTGACGGTGTCGGGTGCCGGCGTGTCAAGCGGTTGTTCGGGATTGTGTTTGTTGTGTTTTTTGCTCATGAGCAGAGTGCGGTCAAGGGTCAAGGATTCAGCGAATGCGAATATCGAATATCGAACAAGGAATATCGAAGGCCGAAGTATCTGCGCAGGACTTCATCATTGGTCATTCCTTGTTCGATATTGGATATTCATCAGGGTTCAGGGCTTGAGGGCGTTGTTGATAGTGCATGATCGTGGTGAAGCACTCATCCGGCACGCACAAATTGCCGAAGCCGCAGCCGAGCTTGAGTTCGGGCTTGTGGGCGCCATGAAAGTCGGAACCGCCGGTGATCAGCAGGCCCAGGCGCGCAGCCAGCGCGCAATACTGTTCGGATTCGTGCGCCGTGTGCGCGGCATAGTAGACTTCGATGCCGGCGAGGCCATAGGCGCACAGGGGTGCGAGCAAGGTTGCCAGGGTGGGCATGCTTTTGACGCGCAGAGTGCGCGGATGGGCCAGAACGGCGACACCACCAGCGTGGACGATCATTTCGATCGCGGTGCGTTGTGGCAGGATGCGCTTGGGCACATAGGCCGGGGCATGATCGCCGATGTAGCGGTCAAAGGCTTCCTGGATGGATTTGACGTAGCCCTTGTGTAACAACACCGCGGCGATATGCGGGCGCCCGACGACATCGCAGGCGGCATGCCGGCAGACGTCATCATAGGAGATAGCGACCCCCAGTGCGCGCAGACGTTCGAGGATCAGCGGGTTGCGCACATGACGGTTGTCACGCATGGTGGCGAGCGGCGTCAAACTGGCCGGCGTGGTGGCATCCCAGCGCGGAAAATAGCCCAGGATATGCATTTCGCCATCATCGGCGCGCTGGCTATCGGGATTGGTGTACTCGGCGCTGATTTCGACCCCCGCCACGGCCGGCATGCCCAGCGCGCGGGCCGCGGCGAGGAACTCATCGTTGCCGATGGTCGTATCGTGATCCGTCAAGGCAATGCCGGCCAGACCAAGCGTCTGCGCCAGCTGCGGCAGCCGACCAGGATCATAGGTGCCATCCGAACAATTGCTGTGCACATGCAGATCAACCATGGCGTGCGGCGGGCACGGGGTCTTGCGCGGCAGCGGCGCCGTCCCGCCAGTCAAGCAACTGCGGCGGCGCCGTGTGCGCACGGCGGATGCCGGTGATCATCACGCGGATCGTGCCGATGATATCCATGCCAAAGGTTTCGCGCACGCGCTGGCGCAGCGCGGCTTGCAGCAGGGTGGCGCGCAGGGCAACCGGCGTGTCGCCGGTCAAGCAGACGCGCACCGTCACATTCATTTTGCGGCGATCATGGGTGGTCTCAATCTTGGCCGAACACACGTCGGTACTGCCGCGCACGACGTCGCGCACAAAGTTGTTGATCGTCGTCGTGGCGATGTGCACATCGCCGTCGCCGGTCGTAACCACCACATGCGTGCGCCGCCATTTGTGCAGCTCGATCCGCGCCAGCATCGCCAGCAACACGACCAGCGCGAGCCAGGCGGCTGTGGTGGCCAGCGCTTCCTGCGCCGTGGGCTGCGCCACGTTCACGGCCACCTGCACCCAGCGGGTCCACGCCGGCGTGACCAGCGCGGCCATGCCCATCCACACCGCCAGCAGCAGTGCCGCACTGCTGAGCAGCCAAAACAAAAGCGCTTCCAGAGCTCGCCACAGTCCACGCATGTCAGGGTGCCTTGTTCGCCAGCCATTCTTCGACAAAATGCGTTGAATAGCGGTTCCCGCGCACAAACGCAGGATGCTTGATTAAATTGCGATGGAACGGAATGGTGGTCTTGATGCCGTCGATCTGGAATTCGCCCAGGGCACGCAGCATGCGGCGAATGGCGCTCATGCGATCGCGCGCGTGCACAATCAGTTTGGCCACCAGCGAATCATAATAGGGCGGGATGCTGTAGCCCGCATAGCCGGCGCCGTCCACCCGCACGCCGGGACCGCCGGGTGGCAGGTAATTGGTGATTTTGCCGGGGCACGGCATGAAATTCCGATCGGGGTCCTCGGCATTGATGCGACATTCGATCGCCCAGCCGTTCAGGCGCACGTCTTCCTGGCGGATGCCGAGCGGCTCGCCCGCCGCCGTCAGGATCTGGCGGCGGATGATATCCGTGCCGGTGACAAATTCGGTGACGCAATGCTCGACTTGCACGCGCGTGTTGACTTCCATGAAGTAGAAATGGCCGCTGTCGTCAAGCAGGAACTCAACGGTGCCGGCGTTGGTGTAGTTGGCCGCGCGCGCCAGGGCGCAGGCGGCGTCGCCCATGCGCTGGCGCAGCGCCGCGTCCACCACCGGCGAGGGTGATTCCTCAATCAATTTTTGATGGCGGCGCTGCATCGTGCAGTCGCGCTCGCCCAAGTGAATCACATTGCCGTGCTCATCGGCCATGATCTGGATTTCGACATGACGCGGCTCGGCAATGTACTTCTCGATGTAGACCGCCCCGTTGCCAAAACAGGCCTCGGCTTCCGCCTTGGCAGTATTGAAGGCGTTGGTCAAGCTGATGTCGGTATGCACCACGCGCATGCCGCGCCCGCCGCCGCCAGCCGTGGCCTTGATGATCAAAGGATAGCCAATCCTGTGCGCGATGATCAGCGCCTCTTCGGGCGTGGCCACGACCCCGTCGCTGCCCGGCACAACCGGCACGCCCGCTTGCTGCGCGATGGCTTTGGCGTTGGCCTTGTCGCCCAACTGCGTAATCGCGGCGTGGCTCGGGCCAATGAACTTGATGTTGCACGATGCGCAGATTTCGGCAAAATGCGCGTTCTCCGCCAGAAAGCCGTAGCCCGGATGAATCGCCTCGGCATCCGAAATTTCACACGCGGCAATCAGTTGCGGTATCCGCAGGTAGCTCTCGCTGGCCGGCGCGCGCCCGATGCAATAGGCCTCATCGGCATATTTGACATGCAACGAGCCGCGATCCGCCTCGCTAAACACCGCCACCGCCTTGATCCCCATTTCATGGCAGGCGCGAATGATGCGCAAGGCAATTTCGCCGCGATTGGCAATCAGGATTTTCTGAAACATGGTCAGCTCACGCGCACTTTGAACAGCACCTGCCCAAACTCGACCGGCTGCCCGCTTTTCACGCACACTTGCGCGATCGTGCCGTTTAGTTCTGCCTTGATTTCATTCATGATTTTCATCGCCTCGATGATGCACACCACCGTGTCCGGCCCGACATGCCCGCCCACGTGCGCATAGGGTTCGCTATCCGGGCTGGGCGCGGCGTAGTAGGTGCCAACCATCGGCGAGGTGATCGCGCGCAGCGTGTCATCTTCTTTGGCTTCGACCGGCGCGGCAACGGGCAGCGGCGCGGGTGCGGCCGCCGCGGCGGGCGCGGCATAGGCGTGGGCGGGCAGGCTGACCAGCGCGGGCGCCGGCGCCGCGCCACGGCCCTCGCGCTTCAGCATCAGCTTCTCATCGGCGCGTTCCAGCACGAATTCCGTCAGCCCGTGCTCATCCATTAGTTTGAGCAGCAGCTTGATCTCTTTCACATCCATTGGGTCACTCGTGGCAAGTGTTATGCATCGCGATGCATCGAACGTCTGCAATAATTATGGCATATTGTAGTCCTTTGGCCGTTTTTTGTCAAGAAAAAAGCCCCGGGCGTAACCCGGGGCCTAACTTGGCTCCGCAGGCTGGACTCGAACCAGCGACCAAGTGGTTAACAGCCACCTACTCTACCAGCTGAGCTACTGCGGAACTACATTCGCCAGCATGCTGGGAAAATATAATAGCAAATCGCGGGCGATTTTGCAACTGCTGCCGCCGTCAACGTTCAGGGAATACGAATATCGAATATCCAATCCCGCCTTTGACGCATGCGCGTCCACTTAAGCGGCTGCAAGCCGCATCTACAACAGATGTTCCTGAAATTCCGCTAGAGGGGAAAATGCGAACCTGACCTAGCCAAATCTGTTGTGGGTCCTGCGCGTGCGTGGCCGGAGGGTGAGGTAGGGCGGTCAGGCCCTGACCGCCGTTGCTGCATGCGCGTCCACGCCGGTGCTACAATGGCGCAGCGACGACCGCGGCGGTCAAGGGCCTGACCGCCCTACCTGTCTGCGCGCTCTACGCCGGCGGCTCCCGTTCTTATAGCGGAATTTCAGGACAGATGTTCTTGTTACGTTGACGCGCATGCGCCTTTGACGGGACTCCGCGCAGCAAGGCATGACCCATGACGATCCCGCCGATGGCGGGACTCCAAGCAGAGTGCTGCGCAGAACTTCGCAGCGTCCTTGTAGCTGCCCGCGGTGAGGGCGGCTTCTGCAGCCGCGGCCATCCGCGCCGTTGACGGGATCCACGCCGATGGCGGGACTAGCCAGGCCAGCTCCAAGCAGGCGCCCGCGGCCACAATGGGCATGACACCTAAGTAAGCGCATTCATTAGTAGTTTCTTTCGCCGCGAACTACATTGAGGCGCGGCGCTGGTCTTCTTCGTGTCTTCGTGGCCATTCCTTTTCCGTGTGTTCGATGTTCGATGTTGAATGTTCAATGTTAAATGTTGCTTGCAGCCTTCGTGGCCATAGTATCTGAGGTGCGGCTTGACCCTGCCTGCGCGTGCGGCTATAATAGCAGTCACAACCAACACAGGAATGCTATGAATTGGATTGTTCAACTTGACGATTGGTTTCGCGCCCACACGCACGAGGGCATTGAACTGCTGGCTGCGCTGGTGCGGCAGAACACGGTGAATCCGCCCGGCAACGAGCACTTGGCCGCCACCGTGGTCGAGCAGTATCTGTCACGCTACGAGATTGCCTGCACGCGCCATGAAGGCGCACCGGGCCGGACAAATCTGCTGGCGCGCGTCGGGCAGGGCGCGCCGGTCGTGTTTGTCCCGGCCCACACCGATGTCGTGCCGGCGGGCGGGGGCTGGCACACCGATCCGCTGGAACCAGTCGTGCGCGATGGCTGGATGATCGGGCGCGGCACGACCGATGACAAGGGGCCGCTGGCGTCGCTGCTGCTGCTGGCGGCGTTTCTGCAACAACACCGCGCGGCCTTTCGCGGTACTCTCCTGGTCGGCGCTGTGGCGGATGAAGAGCGCGGCTCGAACCTGGGCTTGAAATATCTGCTGCAGGAAAACCTGTTGAGCGCCGACTATGCGATCGTGCCTGACACCGGCGCATCCATCCGGCAGGTGTCCTGCGGCGAAAAAGGCTTGCTGCATGTCGTACTGACGTTGCACGGGCAACCGGCCCATGCCTCGACACCGGATCAAGGCGTGAACGCGATTTACGCGGCGCAGGTGTTTATCCAGCGCGTGCATGCCCTGTACGGCGAGCGCATCGGCTACACGCGCGAAGCGGCGCCGGCGCCGTTCTCACCCACGACGGTTAACGTCACCACGATCAGCGGCGGCTCGGCCTTCAACATTGTGCCCGGGCACTGCACGTTAGGTATTGATATTCGTTTTGTACCGGGACAAAGTGCGGAGGAATGGCTTGCGCGGTTGCGCTGCATCGCAGCCGAGCTGCAGGCCCAAGGACTGTGCACTGCGTTTGCCTTGGAGACCGATGACGCCATGCCCTCGTTCGTGCTGGACCCGGACAATCCGGTGGTGCAGGCCATTGACGCCAGCGTTCACGCGTTGACCGGCGCGCCGGTCGCGCGCATTGCGATGAGCGGCACGACGGTCTGCAAGCAACTGATTGAGCGCGGCATTCCTGCGGTCGGCTGGTCGCAAGACGGCAGCAGTCAGGGCCACATGGCCAACGAGCGCATGGCCTTGAGTGAAATTGGTCTGTATGGCCGGTCCTTGGGGCTGGCGTTCCTGCGCTTGTGCGGCGCGTGGTGATGCTGGGCGTTTGATCCGCGCCGTTGGCGGACCCTAGGCAGCATGGATGAACGTGCGCGGTTGCCCGTTTAACGTTGGCCGTGAAGTGGGTGGTGCCGGGAGACAGAATTGAACTGTCGACACACGGATTTTCAGTCCGTTGCTCTACCAACTGAGCTACCCCGGCGTGAGGCGTGCCAAAAACGGACGTACAGTATAGCCATTCCGCCAGCAAAAGTCAATTGAAACACCGCGCGTTCCACGCGGTTGGAGGAACGGCATTCGCGGCGAACGCTTTTTGGCGCAACCCTGCGGTGCGGCGATTGACGTGCGGCGCCGCTTTTCGTATACTATTAACTACTTGTCACAACCAATGTTGCGCAGTGCGCAAGTCACACACGGTGGTGGGGCTGCGGCATGCGCATCAAGGCCAGCGAGGGAACTGATTATGGCTAAAACGATTACCAAACGCGACTTGGTGGAAAAAGTAGCAGAAGGGCTGGGGAAAGAGCCGGTGCTCGTGCGTGATGTCATTCAGCTGCTGCTCGACACGATTATCGAGCACTTGGTTGACGGCAATCGCATCGAGCTGCGCAATTTCGGCGTCTTCTCGGTCAAGCACCGGCGCCCGCGGCTCGGGCGCAATCCGCGCAAACCAAGCGAGACCGTCCAGATTCCCGTCACGCCGACGCCGATCTTCAGAGCCGGCCGGCATGTCAAACTGCGCGTCAAGCATCAGGCCCAATGAGCGCCACCACACGTATGCGGGTCGGCATTGCCGGCGCGACGGGCTATACCGGCTGCGAACTGGTGCGGCTGTTGGCCCGCCACGATCGGGTCACGCTGGTCGGTCTGGCGCACGGGCCGGGCTCGCCCGACGAGAGCATGAGCACGCTGTTTCCGGAGCTGGCCGGCCTGTGTGATCTGCCGGTCGGCGATCTTGCAACGTTGCTGGCAACACCGCTGGATGCTGTCTTTCTGGCGCTGCCGCATTGCGCCGCGATGGCAGCCGCGGCCCAGTTTCTCGCGCGCAAGGTGCGCGTGATTGACTTGTCCGCCGACTATCGCTTGCGCGACGCACGCGTTTATGCCGCGACCTATGCCACGCCGCACCAAGACCCGGCCAACCTGGCGCACGCGGTCTACGGCTTGTGCGAGCACTATCGCGCGCAGATCGCCGACGCGCGCCTGGTCGCCAATCCGGGCTGCTATGTCACCGGCGCGCTGTTGCCGCTGCTGCCGTTGCTGAAGGCACGCTTGATTGATCCACAGCGCCTGATTATTGACGCCAAGAGCGGCGTCTCGGGCGCCGGCAAGAAAGTCGCGCCCGGCCTGCATTTCTGCGCCATTAACGAGTCGTTCAAGGCCTACAGCGTGTTCACCCATCGGCACGCGCCGGAAATCGAGCAAGAGCTGTCGGTCGCCGCCGGCGCGCCGGTGCAGGTCGTCTTTACGCCGCATCTGCTGCCGATCCAGCGCGGAATTCTGTCCACGATGTATGTCGAATCCATCCGACCAAACATGTCGTCTGAGCTCGCCGCCGCGTATCACGCCGCGTACGGCAACGAGTTTTTCGTGCGGGTGAAAGGCGCCGACGCGACGGTCGAACTGCAGCACGTTACTCACACGAATTTCTGCGACATCAGTTGGTTTGTGCGCGGCACGCAGCTGGTCATCACCAGTGCGCTCGACAACCTGATGAAAGGCGCGGCGGGCCAGGCCGTCCAGAACTTCAACATCATGACCGGCTGCGCCGAAACCACCGGGTTGATCTGAGCCAACGCTGTTGCTTCTGCGCCAACTTCTTTCGCAACGAAACAATTCATGGTTCTGCGAGGCAGATCCGTGAGTCGTCGAGTCGACCAGTCGTGAGTCGTGAGTCGCGAGTGGTTATGAGGTCGAGTGGCTGCGAGGCTGGGAGGCTGAGAACTGAGGTCCGATGTCCGTTGTCCGTCTTCTGACATGTATGCCTATAACCTGAAACCTATAACCTGAAACCTGAAACCTTCAACTTTAAACTCGGCTCCTCCGACGCACCGCCGCACCGACGTACCGACGCACTGATTACTGATCACTGATCACCCGCTCTGGCTTGGTACCGGCAGGCCGCGCCGGCGGGCTGGCAGCGCGGGCAGACGTGCGTGCCGCGCTGGCCGACCAGCAACCGTTGGATTAGTGTGCCGCAACGCGCGCACGGCGCACCGGTTCGCTGATACACCATCAATTCTTCCTGATTGCGCGCGCGCTCGTCGCTCAACAAGTGAAAGTGATTCAGACCATCACCGAGATTCGTGCCGAGATTGCGAATGCCTTTGCGCAAGACTTGTTGGATCGCCGCATGGAGGGCGGCGACGTTACTGCGTGTCAACGTGCCTCCGCGCCGGCATGGATGCAGTTTGGCGAGCCAAAGCGCTTCATCCGTGTAAATGTTGCCGAGGCCGGCGATCAGCGTTTGATCGAGCAACAGCGGCTTGAGCATGCGCGCGCGCTGGTGTAGCATATCAAACAACACGGCCGGCGTGAAGGCGGCCGCGAGCGGTTCGACGCCCAGCGCGCCGGTGATATCTTCGATGCGCGGTGTCAAGAACATGCGCCCGAATTTGCGCGTGTCGTGAAAGCGCAGGTCACGCCCGTCATCCAGCGAGAAAATGACATGTTCATGCTTTGCGCGCGGCTGGTCGGGTGCCACAAAATGCAGATGGCCGGACATGCGCAGATGAATCAGCAAATAGTGTTGATTGTCGAGCTGCAGCACGATGAACTTGGCGCGGCGCGTGATGTCGGTAATGCGCGCGCCGCGCACGCGTTGGCAGAACACGCGCGGCGCCGGCGTGGCGATGGTGCGCGGATTGAAGACTCGTACGCGCGTAATGCACGCGCCCAACGCGCCCAAGCGGCGCAGGTCGTTGACCACGGTTTGTACTTCCGGCAGTTCAGGCATGGCGCGGCAGAGCTACACGTCTGTCGAGTAGATTGCGAGTTGGAGACAAAGCGCTTGAAGAATCGCGGATCGTATGCCGGTGTGCTCGACTGCACCAATTTGCTTGATCAGACGGCTCTTATCCAATGTGCGCACTTGATGACACAGCACGAGCGAATCTCTGTCCAATCCCGTCTGCGGTGCAGGCAAGAGTGTTTCATTCAGGTAAATTGTTCGTCCCGGTTTCAATGAGGTAAGCGGCAGCGTTGTGACGACCGGCATGATTTGGTTGATATCCTCATCACTGATGACCAACACCGGCCGCGTTTTCCCCTGTTCCGAGCCGCGTATCGGATCCAGTGTCGCAAGAAAAATCCGCCACCGATACTGCATCTTATTCCCAGTCAGTGTTGTCCACCGCCGCAAAATCGCGCGTCATTTCGGCCAAATCACCCAAGAACACATGGTCTGTCATGGCACGCCGCAACGCAGCCAGTTGATCCGGACGTTGCGCGGATTCGCGCGTGAACACAATTGACACTTCTGCCAGCGTATTGGGTGGAATGTTTTCAGGTAGCGCAATATTGATGGTGTGATTGTCAAGCACGCGCGTTATTTGTTTCAGAGCTTGCATGGATATTCCCTTGATTTGGTCATGCTTATAGTATACAAATATCGCGGTTGTAGCGCAAGACGAAAGCCCTTGTTACTTGTGTGGCGGCGCGCCAAAGGCCGCGCCCATGTTGCGTAACAGATTCGCCATGATCGCGCGTTTCTTGGCCATGTTCAGTGCCGCTTGCGTGGCGCCCGCCGGCGCTGCCTCGGTGTACTCGAGATTGTTCAGCACGATGCCGCCCGCGCCGCGTGGATAGACCACCAGACCGGCGGGTTGCGTGATGAAGATTGCTTCAGCGTGGGGCGTCGGCGGTAGGACGCACGGCAGTTCGATTTCATCGAACCCGATTATTTCTTTGGCGGCGGTACCCGCATAATGCGAGAGCACTTTCACGCTGACCTTGTGCGCGTCACGTGGCGCAAACACAAAATTCTGCCGCTCGCCGTGCGGCGCACATGTCACGATGATGCCGGTGTCTTCGTTGTCATCAAACAGCACTTTGACATCCTTGACCAGATGGTAGGTGTCATTGATCGTCAGGACAATATTGGTGAAGGTCGCGGGCTGCGCGAACGCGAAGTCAATCCGGATCGGCCGGCCATTCATGCGCGGGTTGCTGTCGGTACTGTCCGGGTCGAGCGTGAAATACACGACATACTGCCAGAACTCGCGATTATCCAGGCCATCGGTCAAGCGCGGATCGGCGTGCGCGGCGAAGGCGGCCAATTCGGCGCTGTCCACCACATGCGAAAAGACGCGGTCGGAACGGCGATGTAATTCCAAGGCAAGCATCTCATCACTGTACTGCGCCACATTTTGGTCAGTCAAGCCAACTGCCAGCGGCGTCGCGAGCTCATCGAGTCGGACGCGCTCAACGCCGAAGCGGCGCAGGCGATGCGCGCGTCCGACCAATGTATTGAAGGCCGCCAAGCCATTCGTGTCGAGGCCGACCAGCATCAGCCAGCCGCCATTCGTGCAGAATTGCTGGACGAGCGCGGGCTGCTGCGCCAGCTCAGCCAGCGCCGCCGGCGTGGCGCGCACGATCGCAATCCCCTGCCGTGGCTGCAATGCGTCGCGCAGCTCGGTCACCGGACTGTAGCGCACGCCGAGACGGTCGAGCCAGGCCGGCAATACCGCGTCCGCACCGGCAACCAGCGCAACCGGCAGTTCCGGTCGCACGCCGCGCGCCAGCGCCCAGCGCAGCGCGTTGGCCAGCAAGTAATCCGCCGCGGGTTCCACGCCCAGATGCCCGCCAATCAACACTTGCGACAAGAGATACACGCCCGCACCGGCCGGCACTTCGATGAGCGGCGCGAGCGCCAGCGCCGGCCCGGCCTGCAGCAGCGGCAGGGCGCCCAAGGCAGGCGTCAGATAACTATTCTTGAAGAGCGTTTCGCTGCCCCACACAAAAAAATCATCTTCAGCTAAATTTGCAAAGACAGGATGGCTGAGCGTGGTTGGATGGGCAATCGCGCCGCTGTAACCATGCGCGCCGGCAAACGCGGACATGTCGCGCGAGGACGCGTTGCCCGGCGTGGCCACGGCGATGCCGGGCGCCGGCAGGTCGGCGCCTTGCAGCGGCGCGTCTTGTTCAAGGACAATAATGGTCGCGCCACGCGTGGCCGCAGCCGCCAGGCGCGGTGCCAGCACGCGCGTGGTTTTCTTCGTCAGCACATCCGGGGCGACCAGCACGACGCGTGCCGGCGCAGGAATGTCGTCAGCCGTGCTTAACGTCTTGTAGACACTGGCATACCGAGCGAGCCATTGCCGCAGCGCCGGCGTGGGCGCAATGACACACAGCGCGTTTGTTGGTGGCGTGAGGGCGGCCGGCAGCGGAATGACCGCGAGCTGGCGCGTGTCTTCGAAGACCAGATTGGTGCCCTCGCGCAGGCCAATCGAGAGTGTTTCCGGCGCGCGCCGCGTCAGGCGCGGAAAGGCAAGGCCGATGTCGGCGTCATAGTGGGCGCCCGGTTGCACCACAATGCCGCCTTCGCTGCCGCCAAAATCGGATTTATCGTCAATAAGCAGTTCCCACTCCAGCGAAAACGTGCGCGGGACACGCGTGTCGTTGAAGATGCCGATCGTACGCTTGACGCCGCCGGTGCCGGCATAGAACAGTGAATTTTGTTCGCGAATAAAAGCCGCGACCGGCATGCATGATTTGAGCGCGGCGGCCAGTGCCGGCGTTCCGGGGCAGACCGCGGTGACATCTTGCCAGCGCGCGCCTTCCATGGCAATACGGAAGTAGCGGGCGGCGGCACAGTCACGCTCGGCCACGCCGCGATAGGTACGCGGGCCACCGAACCAACTCATGTCTGACGTGGCAGTATAACGGAACACTTCGCCAAGCAGATAGGGATTCGCGCCACTCCAGCGATAGAGCGCGGCACTGTTGAGCACCGGCCGCGGCTCAACGGCCGGGCCGATGGCATATTCATAGGCGCAGCGCGGGAAGGTCGCACCGGTCTGCCAGCCATCATGGCTGCAATTCATTTGCGCCAAACCGCCGAGGTCGCCGGCGCCCTCCTCGAAACTCGGGCGGGTTGGGTCGAGTTCATTGGCAAGGGCGCACAAGCGCGCCGTGGCTTCCTCCCAGCGCCGATATTCTTGGGCGGAATGTTGGCGCGCCGTCATCCGCATCAGCTCGTTACCGACACGCCACATCATAATGCTGGGATGATTGCGATAGGCGGTGACGACTTGCCGGATGTGCCGTTCGAGATTCGACCAGGTCAACGGATTATCCACATTGTTGGTGCTGAGCATGCCGGCGACACAGGTTGAGAACTGGCCGGGAATACCGAGCCGGTCGAGCTTTTCGAGCGCGACGGCGCGGTCGCCAAAGATGCGCGCATGCGCGTCATTGATGCGCTGGAAGCGGTCGCATTGGGCTTCGTAACGCGCCAGCCACTCGGCTTCGTTCGCGACGCGTGGCGCGTCATCCACCCAATTCCAGAAATGCCACGGAATGCCATTCAGCAGGAAATGCCGGCCTTTCAGCATAATCTCGCGAAAGCCGAAGGTCGTGCGCTGCACATCGCTGACCGCATTATTGGCGCGCACCAGCGTGCGCAGGACATAGACGTGCGGATTGCGCTCCGGCCACCACAGCTTGGCGTTGGTCCACGCCGTGGTAATGCTGACTTGCGCCATGCCCGCGGCCGGTACCAGCACGGAGGCCGGGCCGAGCAACTGCTCGACGCCGCCGCTGCGCTCGTACACCGCCTCGCCCTGCACCGTCGCACGCGTTGGCTCCGGCAGCGTGTTGCACACCGTCACGTCGGCAATGATTTCACCGGCGGCCACATGCGTGCGGACAAACACATCGTCGACATACACCGGCCCGGTCGCAACCAACGCGACCGGATTGACCAAGCCAACCTGTAAGCTGTCGCCCTCACCCGTCGTTGAAGGCTGCATGGCATACCACGGTGATTTGATGCCAATGATCAATTCATTAGTCGCGCCGGGCGTCAGCGCGGATGTTATGTCCATGTCCCAGGGAACGAGCATGCTGGTATGGTCGCCGACGAAAATGCCATTGACAAAGACACTGGCGATCCACGTGCTGCCGTCCGAATGCACGCGATATGCCCGCGGCACGCCCTGCGGTGGCAGATACACTTTGGTGCGATAGAAAAAGCGCTGGCCCAACGACAGCTCGGGTCGCAACTGAAACGCATTGCCCGGCACCGGCACGCCCAGCCAGCGCAAGGGATACTCGGCAGTCTGCGGTAGATTCGTGATCGGCGCATACGGCGCGGCATCCATGGCAGGATCATCCCAGCGCGCGGCTTGCCACAAGCCGGTCAGGGCCAGTTGCCCGAGCAGATCGTTGCCGGCGGGCATACTGAACACCAGTGCGGCCGCGGCCTGATCCATCGGCTGATTGTATGTCTGGCCGGGCTGCAGATAGCCTTCCGGCACAAACGGCAGGGCGAGCGGCAGCAGTGCCAGGCAATCCAAGCCGACCAGCACGCGCCCGTCCGCGCCCGGCGCGTCGAACCGCAACGCCAATATGTGCGTGCCGCGCGCCACGCTCACCGTGCCACCCAGCGCCCAGCCCAGTTGATCTCCGGCACACAACTCCATCAGGCTGGTGCTCGGTACGTCCGCGCGCAACATGTGCCATGTGCCGGTGTCCACCCGCCATTCAAGCGGGGCGCGGCTGTGCTCGAACGCGAGACGCAGCCACAGGGCATGTTCGCCCCCGCTCGGCGCGTCAAAAGCGTAGCCGAGCTCGCACGCCCGCGGCGCGCCGCGCGCCGCCTCGGCCGGCGCCATGAACTGCAGGCGCGCACCCGCGGACGCCAGCGGATTGCGCTCCACCTGCCAGACAAAATTGGAACTGGTCGGTTGCTCCGCTTCAAGCCAGATCCAATCTTGTGCGGCCAGCGGCGCGGCCAGCGCCAGCAACATGATCCCCAGCAAGAGCAGATGCGTCTTCATTAGACTAGTATAGATAATGCCCCGCAGGAATGCAACGGCGGGGCTGTCTGATAGTGGATGGCATTTTGGTGAGTGCGGGGCGCCTCGGTGCCCCAACGGGGCACGGTATACTAGCCCAAGGCAACGCCCTGGGTATCGGCGCACACCGCGCATTCCCGCCCTGAAGGGGCGGGGCAATCAACGTGGTGCGTCGTCCAAACACACATCATACCCGCGCCCCTACAGGGCGCGCTGATCATGCCGTTCATTTCCCAGGGCGATGCCCTGGGCTGGTATGCTCCGCGCCGTTGGCGCGCCAGCGGCAAGCGCGCTGCCAACGCAGCGCTGCTCTCGGCATGCACCGCCGGGTTTGGGATTCTGCTTGGACTGATACCCAAACAGCCTGCGCACGAAGCGGATGGAAAAGAACATGCTTTTCATACAGGATATTATAACAGTTCTGCCGCGCAGATCAGTCGCCGGGGCCGGCGACCCTTCCACAGATGCGTTTTCCGGGAGGGACGCGGGCCTCTGCGTCCGTCTGTTTTCGGTCGCCGGGGCCGGCGACCCTTCCGCAGATGCGTTTTCCCGGGAGGGACGCGGGCCTCCGCGTTCGTCTGCTTTCAATCGCCGGGGCCGGCGACCCTCCCGCAGATGCGTTTTCCCGGGAGGGACGTGGGCCTCCGCGTCCGTCTGCTTTCAATCGCCGGGGCCGGCGACCCTCCCGCGGACGCGTTTTCCGGGAAGGACGCGGGCCTCCGCGTCCGTCTGTTTTCGGTCGCCGGGGCCGGCGACCCTCCCGCGGACGCGTTTTCCGGGAAGGACGCGGGCCTCCGCGTTCGTCTGCTTTCGGTCGCCGGGGCCGGCGACCCTCCCGCAGACGCGTTTTCCGGGAAGGACGCGGGCCTCCGCGTTCGTCTGCTTTCAATCGCCGGGGCCGGCGACCCTCCCGCGGATGCGTTTTCCCGGGAGGGACGCGGGCCTCCGCGTCCGTCTGCTTTCAATCGCCGGGGCCGGCGACCCTCCCGCGGATGCGTTTTCCCGGGAGGGACGCGGGCCTCCGCGTCCGTCTGCTTTCAGTCGCCGGGGCCGGCGACCCTCCCGCAGATGCGTTTCCCAGGAGGGACGCGGGCCTCCGCGTCCGTCTGCTTTCAGTCGCCGGGGCCGACGACCCTCCTGCAGACGCGTTTTCCGGGAGGGACGCGGGCCTCCGCGTCCGTCTGCTTTCAGTCGCCGGGGCCGGCGACCCTCCCGCAGATGCGTTTTCCGGGAGGGACGCGGGCCTCCGCGTTCGTCTACTTTCAATTGCCGGGGCCGGCGACCCTCCCGCAGACGCGTTTTCCGGGAGGGACGCGGGCCTTCGCGTCCGCCTGCTTTCGGTCGCCGAGGCCGGCGACCCTCCCGCAGATGCAGGGCGGGCCGCACAAACGACAAAAAATGTCGATTGTGGTTGACCGCGCCGGCGGGCCTCGCTATAATTTATTACTGATGACGACATTGCCGCAGACATTTTATGCGCGGCCACCGGACCAGGTGGCGCGCGCGCTGTTGGGCAAAATCCTCATCTGCACCATGCGCGGCGTGCGCGGCGCCGGCCGGATTGTCGAGACCGAGGCCTATTTCGCCAAGGATGATCCGGCGTGCCATGCCGCGCGCGGCGTCACCGCCCGCACCCGCACCATGTTTGGTCCGCCCGGCCATGCGTATGTCTATTTTTGTTATGGTAATCATTGGATGATGAATGTCGTCACCGAGGCCGAAGGCCACGGCTCGGCCGTTCTGATCCGCGCACTTGAACCGCTCGCCGGCCTCGCCGCCATGCGCCGGCGCCGCGGCGGCGCGCGCGATCTCGACTTGACCAACGGCCCGGGCAAACTGTGCGCCGCGCTCGGCATCACCGGCCGGTTCAACAATGCGCCGCTGGATGCCGGCCCGCTGTGTATCGCTGATGACGGCGTGCGCGTGGCCGCGCCAGCCACCAGTGCGCGGATTGGCATCCGGGTCGGCACGGCATTGCAGGCGCGCTTCTTTGTGCCCGGCAATCCGCACGTGTCGCGCCCCGCATCCATTCGCAGCGCAGTGGCAAACGCCGCGCAATAACGTTACAATATAGTCTGATACTGGATGCTTGTAACCTGAACCCTGATGCACCTCAGATACTATGGCCACGAAGACACGAAGACACGAAGAAATCGCAGAACCAGACTATGGCTTATTGTGCAGCCGCAGCCGCTGCGCTTTGACAACCAACACTGTCATTGCTGTTGCTGCTGCTTCTTCGTGTCTTCGTGCCTTCGTGGTAAATACATTTGTTTGACCCTGAACCCTGAACCCTGAACCCTGAACCCTTAAACTTGTAACCTCTTGTTATGTACAACTCCTGGGCCGAAATTGATCTGAATGCACTGCGCACCAATCTGGCGCGAGTGCGTGAGACCTTGCCGCCGCACTGCAAATTACTGCTGCCGCTGAAAGCCAATGCGTACGGCCACGGCCTTGAAGCGATCGCCAAAGCGGCGGTCGAGTTCGGCGTCGAGTGGCTCGGCCTGGCCACGCTGCGCGAGGCGCTCGAAATCAAAGCCTATGTGCCGGAAGCGGGCATACTGGTGCTGGGCCCGTGCGAAGCCGATGATGTCAAAGCACTGTACGTCCATGGCATTCGCCCGATCATTGTTGACCTCGACAACGCCCTGCAGATGAACGAGGCTGCGCGCCGCATGCATGCGCGCCTGCCGGTCCATCTCAAGATTGACACGGGCATGGGCCGGATCGGTTTCGACGCGGTTCACCATCACGACGATATCCTCGCCGCCGCGCGGCTTGGCAACCTCGAGGTCGAGGGTATCCTCAGCCATTTTGCCACCGCCGATGAGGATGACATTCATTATGCGATCGGCCAGCACGATCGTTTCAAGACGATTCTCAAGCTGCTGCGCGAGCGCGGCATTGAGATTCCGCTCAAGCACATTTCCAACAGCGGCGGCTTTCTCAATGTCGCGCATGCTGACTACGACATGGTCCGCCCGGGCATCCTGATTTTCGGCGGCTATCCGGCCGTGAACGGCATCGTCCGCAAAGGCATTCGCACGCAGCCATTGCTGGCCTGGAAGACCAATGTGACCTTTATTAAGGAAGTATTTCCGGGCCAATGCATCGGCTACGGTGCGACCCACAAAGTGACGCGTCACACCAAGATCGCCACGATTGAAGTCGGCTATGGCGACGGCTTTCGGCGCATCCTCTCGGACCGCGCGCAGGTGCTGATCCGCGGCATGCGCTATCCCGTGGTCGGCCGCATCAGCATGGATCAGGCGACGGTTGACATCGGCTTGGTCAACGAAGTCATGGTTGGCGATGAAGTGGTCATGCTCGGCCGGCAACTCGATGATGAGATCACGATCTTCGAGCTGGCGCGCCAAATGGAGACGATCCCGTATGAAGTCTTCACCTCGATTTCCGCGCGGGTCGAACGACGCTATATGTTCAACAGCCAGCAAGTACATAATTTTGTCTTTTCGAATTTTGGGCTGATGGCGCGCACGATCTTGCGTTGACCGTCGCCGACCAGCCATGCATGCCGCCGGGATTTCAGCGGGCAGTTCACGCGCACCTGCACAGGATCGCCGCAGCCAACGCACTGCGCTGGCCATCCCGATTGACCAACCCTTGCTCCCCGAACTGGCGCGGCAGATGTATGCTGCCGCGCCGCCCACCGGCCCGTGTAACCTGGCGCACTGCGCCGTCGTGCTGCCCACCCGCCGCGCCGGCCGGCGCTTGACCGAAGTATTGGCCGAACGTGCCGCCGCCGACAAACGTTTCCTCACACCGCCACTGCTGTTGACACCCGGCGACTTGTGTGACCGGATTGCCGCAGCCTGCGTGACCGCGCGCTGCGCAACCGCGGTCGAGGAATGCATCGCGTGGATGCGCGCGCTGCAGGATACCGCGGATGAATTGGCGCCCTTGTTTGGCGATGCGGATGGCGCGGCAACCGTGCTGCGCGATCCCTTTGCCTTTGCGTGCCGGCTGCAGCGCATGCATCATGAACTGGCCGGCGAGCGCGTCAGCTTTGCCGCGGTGGCCGCCCAGCGCCGCGCGGATGAGCGCGAGCACGCGCGCTGGCAAGCCCTCGACGCGGTCGCCCGGGCTTATCAGCACACCTTGGCCGCACACGGCCTGCACGACCGCTACGCCGCGCGCGAGCAGGCCCTGGCTCTGCTGGCGCAGACAACTGCAGACGCAAGCCAAGTGTTGGCCGGATGCATACATATGTATGTTGCCGGCGTTGTGGACTGTTTTCGGCAGTTTACGGACATGCTCGCGGCCGTCACCATCCCGGTCACGATTGTCACTCATCAGCCGGCCGGGGCTGACTGGCTCGACACCTGCGGCGTGCTGCGGCCGGGCATGCCGCCGCGCGACACCAGTCTGGACCGCCGCCTCGAGCAGATTTTCATCGGCGACACGCCTGCGGAGCAAGCGCGCACCGTGGCCGATCTGCTGGCCCGGCAGGATCAGGCCCTGGCCCTGACCGATATCGTCATCGGCGTGCCGGACAGCGCCGTGGCGCGGCCGTTGCGCGACATGCTGGCGGCTGCCGGTGTGCCGACCCACGACGCGGTCGGCCGCGCCTTTCATGAGACTGAACTCGGGCTGCTGCTCAATACCGTGGCGAACTGTCTCGAAGATTTTTCGATCGTGAATTTCTTTCGGGTGGTCGCGCATCCGGTCGTCACGCGCTGGCTTGCCGCGCGCCTCGCATGCGCCACGCAAGCCGCGCTGGATGAGCGCCTGGCTGCCGTGCGCGACTTTGCCATCGCACACGCCCTTGACCTTGTTGACGAACCGCGCGCGGAGACACCCGCCGACGTGGCGCAGTGTGTCGCGCTGGTGCAGGAACTGCTGGCGCCGTTGCATGAACCACGCCGGTTGCACGATTGGGCGGAACAATTCAATGCCGTCTTGCATGCCTTGTACGCCGCCACGGACGACGTGCCGGCCTGGGCCGATCCAGGACCCCACAGCGACGCGATCCAAGCATGGTGTGAATTGATGCGCGCGATCGCGGGCAGCGCGGTGACGCACGCCGCACTGCTTGGCGCGCCACTGGCGCTGCGCCGCTGCCTGCAATGGCTCGAGCACACGCCGCTGGCGCCGGATGCGTCGGGGGTCGCGCTCGATCTGGTCGGCTGGCTTGACGTTGCGTGCGATGATGCGCCGGTGGTGATTTTGACCGGCATGAATGACGGCATGGTTCCGCAGGTCATCACCAGCGATCCTTTTCTGCCGGATGGGCTGCGCGCCGCGCTCGGCCTGGCGCACAACGAACGCCGCCTCAATCGCGACCGCTATTTGTTGCGTACGCTGCTGGCCGGCGCCCGGCAGGTGTATATGCTCGCCGGCCGTTTTGCCGACAATGCCGATCCCTTGAAACTCAGTCGCGTGTTGTGTGAATGCTCGGCGCCCTGCCTCGCGCAGCTCCTCTTGCGCTTCTATGGCAAAGAGCCGGCGCAGAGCAACGCCACCGCGCCGCCGCCGCCATTGACTGCGCGCGCCCCTATCACGCTCGGCCCGCCGCCGGATCACGGGCTCGTCCTGCCCCAGCCACTGACGAAACTGTCCGTGACCAGATTCAGCACTTATCTGACCTGCCCCTACCAATGGTATTTGCAGCACACCGGGGTCGCGCCCGTGCACGATGTTTCGTGCGAACTCGATCCGAGGACTTTGGGCACCGTTCTGCATGAGGTGCTGGCGCACATGCCCACCGCGCCGCTCGACCAAGACGCGCTGACGGCGCGCTTGTGCGCCGCGTTGGAGCAGATCTTGCGCGCGCGCTTCGGGCCCGCATTGCATCCGGCAATCGCTCTGCAAGCAGCGGCCTGTCGGGATGTCCTGCGTGCCTTCGCCGCGCAGCACTGCGCCCGCCACGCCGACGGCTGGCGCATCGCGGGCCCACTCGAACGCAGAATATCGTTCACCCTAGACGAGACGCCCGCGCCGGTCGTCATCACCGGCACGATTGATCGGATTGATCACCAGGGCAGCCAGCGCTGCATCATTGACTACAAATCCGGAAAAACCGAGCAGCCGCGCGCGCCAGATGGCAGTTGGCGTGATTTGCAGTTGCCCTTGTATGCCTTCTGGCTCCGGCATGAAGAACCCGCCAGCATTGACATTTCCTGCGCGTACTGGCGCTTGTTCGAACGCGACGCAATCAAGCTCCAAGAGCTGACTGACCAGGATTTTACCGACGCGCACGCCTGCGCGATCGAGATTGTGACTTGCATCCAGCGCAATGACGACGAGGCCTTTGCCCGCACCGCCGACGAAACGCCCTGCCGCATCTGCGATTATCGCTATCTCTGCCAACGGGTGCTATAACAATGAATTGCCGCAATGCATTTTGCACAAAATGGTTTTGCAACAAAACCATTTTTCTCTGCAACCTGAACCCTAAATCCCGCCGTTGGCGGGACTCCAAGCAGCCCTGAACCCCGAATCCTAAGAACGTGTCCCCCACCCCGTCCACCTTCCACCCGCGCGAGGCCATTCTGGCCTCGGCCGGCAGCGGCAAGACTGAAGAGCTGGCCTTGCGCTTCATTCGCATCCTGCTGCGCGACCCGCGCCCGGAGAGCATTCTGGCGATCACCTTCACGCGCCTGGCCGCGCGCGAAATGCTCGAGCGCATTGTCCGTCTGCTGGCGCAGGCCGTGCTCGATGACGCGGCCCATCAGCGCCTGTGTGCGAATCTCGCCTGCACGCCGGCTCCCACGCGCCGCCAGCTCGAACAGGTCTTGCGCTTGATTGTCGACAACCTGCATCGCTTGCATCTCGGCACGATTGACAGTTTCTTTAGCGAGGTCGCACGCTGCTTCGCGCTCGAACTGGGGCTGGATCTGGACTATACCTTGCTGGACGATGCCGTCCTCGAGACGCTCTATCTGGATGCCTTGCGCCAGATCTTCCAGGCCGCGCGGCAACCAGTCTGCCTGGCCCGCGTCCAGGAAATATATGACGGGCTCACTGAAGACAAAGATCGCCGCAAAATCAGTGCAACGCTGGCCGATGTCATTGAGACCATCTATGGCGCGTTTCTTAGCAGCGACGCGGCCGCATGGCGCTGGGGCCGCACGGCGGCACAGCCACTCGATGCCGGACAATGGCAGGCGCTGCAAGAGCGCTGCCGTGAACTCCTGCCGGACAAACGCGCCGCGAGCTTTTTCGAGAATCTTCACCGCGCCGACTGGGCGTATGTGTTCAAAAACGGGCCGACCGCCAAACTGCTTGGTGGCAGCAACCTTTACTACAAGACGCCCCTGACCGGCGAACTGGCGGATGTCCTGCGTGCCATCCTTGCCCATGCCGAAGCCTGCGTCATCGGCGCCTGCCAGCGGCGCACGGAAAACATGCGCGCCTTTCTTGAACTGTTCAACGAGCACTATCAGGCCTTGAAAACGGCGCGCGCCTTGTTATCGTTTGACGATGTCGCCCGCGTGCTGCAGCGCGTGCATGCACAGCAGGCCATCATGTACGAGCGGCTTGACAGCCGCATTGATCATCTCTTGCTGGATGAATTTCAGGACACGAGTTGGACGCAATGGCGCGTGCTGGCGCCGCTGGCCGACGAGATTTTGTGCGACCCGAGCGAACGCCGCACGTTTTTCATGGTCGGCGATGTCAAGCAGGCGATCTACGGTTTTCGCGGCGGCGACGCGCGCCTGTTTGCCGAAGTACTGGCCTGGTACAATCACGCGGGGCCGCGCATCCTCGAGCAGCCGCGCAATGTCAGTTATCGTTCGGGCGCGAATATTTTGGCCTTGGTCAATCAAGTCTTTGACGAGCCGCGCAACGACCTTGAGTTTGCGGACGATTTCCGCCGCTGGCGCCGCGACACAAAATTCGCGCCGCATCTGCCGGCCGCCACCGTGACGTTCCCCGGCTATGCCGAGGTGCGCGTGCAAGAGAACGATGCGCAGGCGGATGGCGACGAAACCGTCACGCTGCTGCAGGCGCTCCAGCCCTGGCGGCGCAATCTGCGCACGGCTTTGCTGTTCCGCACGAATGATGGCGTCAACGAGTATCTGCTGCGCTTGCGCCAGGCCGGCATTCCGGCCTTCACCCAAGGCAAGAGCCGTTTGTTTGAAAATGCCGCCGTGCAGGCCGTCCTGGCCGCATTGCGCTGGGCGTCCGCACCGGAAGACAGCTTGGCCGAACGGCAACTGCGCACGTCATTTCTGGCGGCGCGCGTGCCGGCGCGTGATGCCGCGGAATGGCTGGCGGCCGTGCGCGCGCGGCTGGTCTACACTTCGTACGCCGAGACGCTGCAATGGTTGTGCGCGGACGCGCTGGACACGCTGGACACCGCCGACCGTGCGCGATTGATCCAGTTGTTTGGCGTGGCCGAACAGTATCAAGCGCAGGCGACCGCTGACCCGCGCGATTTTGTGGCACATGTCGAGGCGGTGGCACCGCGCGAGCCGCAGGCCAGCGAAGGTGTGATTTGCTCGACGATTCACACCGCCAAGGGCTTGAATTTCGATGTCGTTATTCTGCCGGAGATGAATCTGGCCCGCCCCAATGGCGGGCAGCACCGGCTATTCACGCGCAAAGAAGACGTGCCGGGCGCGCTCGAAGAGCCGCGCACGACCTGCGTGCTGGCGCGGCCACCGCTCGACGTCTGCCGCGGCGGCACACAGCTAAAGCCGCTGTACGACGCGGTCATGCGCGATGAGACCATGAGTTTCTGCAATATGATGTATGTCGCCTTGACGCGCGCATCGAAAGCGCTCTATGTCATCTGCGCCAAGCACAAAGAACAGGATTTCGCCGCATATCTGCTGGCGATGCTCGCGGAGCATGCCACGCCCACGCCGGCGAATATGCCCGCCAATATTGTCTTTCAGCACGGTGACCCAAAGTGGTTTGAAAGTTATGCACCGGTTGCGGCGCCGGCGGAGGCCGGGGTCGCGCCCGTGCCGCGCATCACCTTGCGTGGCCTGCCCACCCGCCACCGCCCCGCCGTGCGACCGTCAAAACTGGCGCTGAGCAGCACCACCCAACGCGCGCAATGGTTCACGCGCGACTGGCTGCAACCCGCCCAGCACGGCACGCTATTGCACAACTTGCTGCAACACGTTTTATGGCGCGATGCCGCGCTGACGGACGCCGCCGTGCGCGCATTGGTGCGCCGCACGGATCCGGGCATGTCCGCCGATGACTGCGCAATGATCGAGCGTGAGCTGTTGCGGATTCTGGCTACGCCGAACATCAGCGCGCTGCTCACGCGCCCCGCCGAAGCCTGCGAAGTCTGCACTGAACTTGCATTTGCCGCCTTGTTGCCCGCCGCGGCTGATGACCACCTGCGCCATGACGCACTGCTGCGCGGCGCCATGGATCGCGTCGTGTTGTATCCATCGGCGGCCGCGCCACAGCGGATTGAAGTGTATGATTTCAAGACCGGCCGCGTGCCCGCCGGCGAGTCGCCCGACGAACACGCGCTACGCTATGCCGAGCAGTTGCAGGCCTATCGCACAGCCCTGGCGCGCGGGTACAATCTGTCGGAAGATAAAGTGACCGCCTGGGTCGTGCTGACCGCCTGCGATGCCGTCTGCCGCGTGGCCTGACCCTGCGCTGATTTCACCACGAAGGTCACGAAGAGCGCGAAGGAAGCAACCAATATTTTATCTTGGCCACTGATTGACGCAGATTGTCGCTGACCGTGCTGCAGAAGTTGCAAAATGCAATGCCGATTGATGCAGATAGCCACGTGTAGCACGGATTTCACACTCGGCGCGCCCCGGTTGTGTTTCTGCGGGAGGGTCGTCGGCCACGACGACCGTGCAACCCGCCGCCTAGGTGGCCTGGCGCTGCGCATGTGTCCCGCTGGCGGCGTTTGCGCCGTCCCGCCGTGTGGCGGGAGGGTTGGGGGATTTTGTTGCCTGCTGCGCAACCGCAGCGTTTGTGCCACGAAGAGACACAAGTAAACGCAAACCTGCGGAAACGTAAAACACCTTGCAGAGAATCTCTCACAAAGCCACGAAGCCACAAAGAAGAGGAGCACAGTTTTTTGATGGGCTGCGCTGCCGCACCATAAATTGTTTCGTTGCGAAAGAATTTCCTCCCTCAAACGACATAAAATGTTGATTGAGCCAACTCCTTGACTCCTTTACTCCTTGTTGCATTCTGCCGGCAGGCTACAGCAGATATTGTCCGCAGATGGCGCCGATGTTCAAGCGCAAAAGCAATAACCGCGAAAGATCACAATAGAACACAAAGAAAGAACTTGAGTTCAGATGCTGCCCTTTGTGTCTTTGTGCCTTTGTGAGAGACAATTTGCGCGGCGATGGGCTTGGCTGCATCGGCGCACGCGCTCAAACGACCCGGACTGTCGTCGGTGCAGCTCAGGCAGGCATTTTCATGGCAGTGCTCTGCCGTGGTCCGACCCCAATGAACACAGCGTTTTTGCCGCGAAGAGACACAAGAAACGCAAACCTGCGGAAACGTAAAATGCCTTGCAGATAATCTCTCACAAAGCCACGAAGCCACAAAGAAGAGGAGCGCAGTTTTTTGATGGGCTGCGCTGCCGCACCATAAATTGTTTCGTTGCGAAAGAATTTCCTCTCTCAAACGACATGAAATGTTGATTGAGCCAACTCCTTGACTCCTTTACTCCTTGTTGCATTCTGCCGGCAGGCTACAGCAGATATTGTCCGCAGATGGCGCCGATGGCGCCGATGTTCAAACGCAAAAGCAATAACCGCGAAAGATCACAATAGAACACAAAGAAAGAACTTGAGTTCAGATGCTGCCCTTTGTGTCTTTGTGCCTTTGTGAGAGACAATTTGCGCGGCGATTGGCTTGGCTGCATCGGCGCACGCGCTCAAACGACCCGGCCTGTCGTCGGTGCAGCTCAGGCAGGCATTTTCATGGCAATGCTTTGTCGTGGTCCGACCCTCACTAGCCACCCCCACTGGCCCCAGGAAAGCCAAGCGTAAATTCGTTCGCGGCGAACGAATTTTGCTTTTTTGAATCTTGTGTCTTTTCGTGGCAACATCTCGGCGCTGCGGCAGCATTCGCCACGCGGAACGCCGTTCCGCGGCTACATATCGGCGTATCCCGCCGCTGGCGGGACTCCAAGCAGCTGACCACCGACGTACCGGTGTATTGGCCACTGACGCACCGATTACTGATCACCGATTACTGATCACTGATTACTGATCACTGATTACTGATTACTGATTACCATCCAACACCCTTGGTGCCTTGGCGATAACAGTTACTAATGACAGCGCTTTCCACTTTGCAGCATCCTTAAGTAGCCGCCCGCGGTGAGGGCGGCTTCTGCAGCCGCGGTCAGCGCCCGCGGCCACAATTGGCATGACACCAAGTAAGCGCATTCATAAGTCATGACGGTTCAGCATTTTCGCAGTGCCACGTTTTGTTGGCGTTTTTGCAATTTTTTTAGGCTTTATTGAAATCTTATAGTATTGCAAATAAGTTGTTTGCGTTTTCGGGTCGCAATGTGCACTGCACCTTATGCGCGCGCGAGCTATAACCAAACCGCACGCGCAAACCGAACCCGAGAGCCACATGCAAGCCGACGTAAAACACCTCTTCTTCCCGCTGATGACCGCATTGCTGGTCGGACTGGCCTGCGCCGCACCGGTCAGCGAAGTGGATGTCGTGCGGGCTGCCCAGACATTCATTGCCGAGCAAGCGCCGGCGCTGAACGCAGCAACGGCCCAGACCATACCGGGTGCCGGCGTCGGAGATGCGGTGGCACGGGTGATCCGTGTGGGCAGCGCCGGCGCCACGGTTGGTTTTGTCGCTGAATTCGCGTCGTCTGGATTCGTGCTGCTGCGTGCCGACGATAGCTTGCCGGCATTGAAGCTGTATGCCGCGCAGGGCACCTTTGCGAGTTTGCCGCCCGCCATGCAAAACGTGCTGACGTGGGAGCTCGAGCAGGAAGCACGCGCGTTGGCCAGCAATCAGGTCGAAGTCATCGCGCAGCGTGCGCGCAACCAAGCCGAGTGGCAGGCACTGCGCCAGGCGCGCTGCGTATCGAACCCGGCGCCGCACGTCAGCACGGCGGACTGGTCGGACGTGCCCTTGCTGCAGACCGCGTGGAACCAAGATGCGCCCTACAACGCGGTTGCGCCGTCGGCGGCCGGTGGGC
>Ga0268276_1000474_pt1 | contig 47965 bp, 45 predicted proteins | sample saktaG_4_FD_190145 | JGI IMG/M metagenome (GOLD analysis project Ga0268276, IMG submission 190145) | Saline water microbial communities from Sakinaw Lake, British Columbia, Canada - sak_2010_1_5_45m | ecosystem: Environmental > Aquatic > Non-marine Saline and Alkaline > Saline ...
ATAGAGATCGACCGCACGGTTCACTGGGTAATATGGCTCCAGCAGAATATGCATTGGTAATCGCAAAAGCTTCATGATCCGCAAAACTAACATTATGGCTGGTACCAAAAAGGGGTGAGGACCAATACAGCGACCGGATTCTAAGACCGAGTGCTGCTAAATGCGGGGGAAGGTCACTGGAGGCAAACGCCAAATTCCAGGAGATGGCCCGGGTGCATTTGTAACGCGAAGCAGGTTTTTAAGAATTAGCCAGCATTCTCTTTTCATTTGCTCACCCGGACAGGGCGTAGTATCGCCCGGGCAGGGGCACCGTCGGCTTGCTCAAGCTTGAGTGGCAGGCAGATGAGATCATACCTTCCAGACCTCACCAATGAGAGGTCAAGCCCCTCAATGATCCATATGCCAGCTTGAAGCAGTGTCCGGTGCACTTCACCACCTGCGCGCTTGAAACCTCCAACCGAGAGGTAATCTATACCGATGACGCTGACGCCGCGCCGGACAAGGAAACGTGCTGCTTCGTTTGAAATGAAGACGAAATCCTCGATAAATGTATCCGTCTGCCATACCCGTGAGGAGTTTATTGTTTTGAAAAGTAGGCGTTCACCGCGGCGGATGCCATGGCCGGATAGCTCTTGCGGTTTTATCGACTCTGAATCTTGGATCTCGATAACACGTGCCCTGCCTATGGCCGCGTCCAGAGGCATCCTGTCAATGCTTGACCCCTTTCTGATAAAGTGGAGCGGCGCGTCTATGTGTGTTCCTGTATGAGAACCCATTGAGATTTGCGAGAGTGTGTGGCTGTCGCCATTGGCCATGTCCTGAGCACGATTGATCCGGATAGGTGGGTCACCCGGCCAGTGCACCATCGCATTGCGTAAGGGAAGTGAGATATCTATCCAGGGCAAGCTATTCATTAATCTTTAACGTCAAATCTGAGCCGTTTTCGTTGTGGATTTGCAAAATACACTTCCCAACTTGGCGCTCCCCCTGGGGATCAATACCAGACTATTGGGGAGAAGCTTGATTAGGTCCAGGCATTGGCTAAGGATTTTGCGGTTTTCGTGGTTTCTACAGTAATATAACAGCAACTGGGCGTGGCGAATCGCCTGCTCCTGTTTAATTTTCTTTCGAAATAGACTCTGTATAGTGCCTTTCTTCTCCAGCCAATAATCTACTATCTGGATACTTTCGCAGATAGATAGTCGTTGGTTTCTACTGACATTCCCCACGTGAGTTCGATATTTAGCCAGGGGTTCTTCCGTGAAATCAATCGGAAAGCGCTCGGCTATCCTCAACCACAGGTCGTACTCCTCACCAATTTCATATTTTGGATTAAATACGCCAACTTTGTTAAGCACGTCTCTTCTAATCACGGCTGTTGGCATGGAAATAAAATTACCCATCAGCAGTTCGTTAAATACGTTGCCGCGGAATGGTTTTAGGCTGCGAAAACAGGGTTCCCCAACCAGGTTGCCGTTACTATCTATAGAGGAGCAATCAGAATAAACCAACCCCAATTCTTTTTTTGAATCCAAAAGTTCTAACTGTTTTTCCAGCTTGTATGGCAGCCAGATATCATCGCAGTCAAGAAAGGCGATGTATTTCCCGCTGGCCTTTTCAATAGCGGCATTACGGGCTGCCCCTAAGGGCAGGAATTCTTCTCCGCGGAAATAGCGGAGGGGTTCTGCGTAATCGAGGGCAATTTCAGCGCTGTTATCAGTAGAAAGGTTATCCCAGAAGATAATTTCATAATCCTTAAAAGTCTGCTGGTAAACGCTATCTAAAGCTTCGCGCAGGTACTTACCACTGTTGTGGCAGTTCATAATTATACTTACTAAGGGCATTGCCATATTTCCGAGTGAGGAGTGAGGAGTGAGGAGTAAGTAATAGGGGTGTTTGCCTTCGATTCTCATTTCTTAGCCGTGTTTCAGTTCCCAATCATATGGAATACTGCTGATGAAAGGGTCAAGCCGTTCTATTTCATCTTCGCGATGAGGTATTGTGGTACAATTTGCCACAATAGCCGGCTTCACGCCTATCCCCTTAAAGCCGTTGTAAATTCCCTGTGGGATCTTTACTAAAACATAGTTGTCTTCACCAATAAATAGCTCTTGAACTTGTCCTTTTGTTGCTGAACCTTTCCTTGGATCGTATAGAACGAGCTTAACCATGCCCGAAACAACTGCGTAATTAAGCGTCATCTCCTTATGAAGATGCCATGCCTTGATCACGCCGGGATATATAACTGAAAAGTAGATTTCCCCGAATGCCTCAAAATGAGGGTCGTCAACCCGCAGCATATGCATGATTTTGCCACGTTCATCGGAAATTTGCTTCAGTGGTATGACGCTTATTCCTTCAATCACCGCTTAAAAACTCCCTGTACCATTCAATCGTCTCCTGCAAGCCAACGTCAAGTGTGTACTCCGGTTGCCAGCCCAGTATCTTCCTCGCCTTTTCCGTAGAAAGATACTGATGCCCTATCTCGCTCCTGGCCTCGTTTAATACAACCGGCGTCAGGTCTTCTCTTTTCATGATATTCAGTATCTTCTTCGTTAAATCAAGAACAGTTATCTGAAGCTCATTGCTGAAATTGAATGCTTCCCCCTGGATTGGCATCTCCCCGATCTTTGCTGCTAACAAAAGATAAGCGGCTACTGCATCGAGGATATAGATATAATCTCTGACGGGAGTCCCATCGCTTCTTATTATCGGGCGTTCATTGTAAATCGCTGAGCGGATAGTCCCGGGAACAATACGGTTGAAATTTAAGTCGCCACCGCCATAAAAATTACCACACCGGGTGACACACACCGGCAGCTTGTACGTATGATAATAGGCAGATGCCAGCAGGTCGACACAGCTCTTGGAAACATCATATGGGTGAAGGCCCTTGAGCGGGGTTGCTTCCGTATAAGGCAATATTTCCTGTTCGCCATAGGCCTTGTCACTTGACGCGATTATAACTCTCTTTATTTTAGGGCTTCTTCGGCAGGCTTCCAGCAGATTCCAGGTGCCTCTGATATTCGTATCAAAGGTTGATACCGGATTGCTGTTGGCAATCGTAACTATTGTCTGGGCTGCCAGGTGAAAGACCGTATCTATTTCATATTCATTAAGGGCTCTTTCCATGAGGAAATAGTCTTCTACTTCACCGCGTACCGTGCAAATACGCTCATTCAGTCTGAGCCGGGAAAAATTTGCTCTAGGCACATTATCCCTTACCAGACCAACAACATTTACCCCTCGATCCACAAGCGCCCTGGTCAGCCAGGAACCCAAAAAACCGGTACAGCCGGTGACAAATACGTTCTTGTTGCGCCAGGAATCCATTGTTAGTCCCATACCTTCCAGAAAGCCTGGTTATTCTGCCACAGTTTATTCAAATATTCTACATCCCGGTATGTATCCATACACGCCCATAAACGGTCATGAATATAAACATTTAGCTCACCATCAGAAGTTAATTTCTCTAATGCACCTCTTTCAAAATCACAATTATCATCATTGCTCAAATAACTAAAAACCTTCTTGTTAAAGACGAAAAACCCCCCATTTATTAATCCCGCTGACGTCTGAGGCTTCTCGGAAAATGATAATGCCTTGCTGCCATCCACCAACAATTCGCCAAATAAGGATGGCGGCCTGACCCCTGTTACCGTGCCTATCTTGCCATGACTGTTATGGAAATCGAGCAATTTCCTTACGTCGATATCAGCCACTCCGTCACCGTAGGTCAGCATAAATACATCATCTGGTATAAATTTCTCAATCCTCTTCACACGGGCTCCCTTCAAGGCCTTATCGCCCGTATTTACCAGGGTGACGGTCCACTCATTTTCATCCAGGGTGTTGTGCATGGTTATTTTCTTTTCTCTGCCAAGTTTAATAGTAAAATCGTTATTTAAAATCTCATAGTTTGAAAAATACTCTTTAATGCTCTCCCCCTTGTAGCCTAAACACAGCACAAAGTCATGAAAGCCGTAATGCGCATAGATTTTCATAATATGCCATAAAATCGGCTTATCGCCGATTTCAACCATAGGCTTGGGCTTAAACTCGGTTTCCTCTCTCAGCCGTGTTCCCAGTCCCCCGCATAGGATGACTACCTTGGGCTGCATTGTTGCCTCCTCCCGACAGGTTCTTTGCCAAAGTCAATGTGTAAAGCGCCTTTGGGCTTCATTTATGGTATCCTCAATCCTTCAATCACCCCTTGAATTACCCGGCTGACGTCGTCATCAGATAGCCCGCAATGCAGCGGCAACGTTAGAATCTCTTGATAGGCCTTTTCTGTCTCGGGTAAACCTGTGTTTTCTTTTTGATAAAAAGGCTGAAGATGATTGGGTATGTAGTTAATGCCGGTCTCTATATCGAGCTCTTTCAAATAAGTCATTAGTTTGTCCCGTTTGCCATTGCCAACATGCAGGACATAGATATGAGGTGCTACCTCGTCATAGTTAAGTCGAAGGCAGCTTATACCAGCAATCTTTCCAAAGGCACCATCATATTTGCGGCAGATTTCCCTTCTACGCGAAATGAATAAATCAATTTTCTTCAGTTGTTCTAAACCGATCGCAGCGTTAATATTACTCATATGGTAACGAAAACCCTGAGTTTTGACCTCGTAAGTCCAAACGCGTTCCTTCCATGCGGCGGCGTGTGATTTGCGGTCAATCCCCAGCAGCCTCTTTTGCCTGAGCAACTCAGCGAGTTCAGCATCCTGACAGATAATTGCGCCTCCCTCACCGCAGGTTATATTCTTTATTGAATCAAAGCTAAAACAGATAATATCCCCAAAACTGCCAATCTTTCTTCCTTTATAGTAGGAGCCCAGCGCGTGGGCAGCATCCTCAACAATCCTTATACTATGCTCCCCTGCAATTTTCAATAAAGTGTCCATGTCGCATGGGTTACCGGCATAGTGAACCGGCATTACAGCTTTTGTTTTAGGCGTAATTCTCTTTTGCACATCAGCAATATTCAAGGATAACGTATCGGGGTATACCTCGCAAGGGACTGGCGCCGCACCCGTTGCAGATATAGCCTGGAAGGAGCCGATAAATGTTAAAGAAGGCACAATGACTTCGTCTCCCTCTCCTATCCCCAGGGCATCAAGTGCCAGGTGAAGAGCTGAGGTGCCGTTATTGGTCGCCACCACATGCTTAGCTCCCAGAAACTTTTTCAGCGCCTCTTCAAACTCTAAAACCATACCTGCCAGGCCGAAGTAGCCATAGTCAAAGGCTTCCTTGACCCTGGCTAACTCTTCCTTTCCCAGACATCCTCTTGAAACTTTAATCATCTTGCTTCACCTGTTGAAAACAAAGTTAAAAGCTTTCCTGAAAAAGGACTTCGGCTCATCCAGGAATGCGCTCAAAATTATACCGGGTAACTTAAGGGGATGTCTTTTCAAACGTGCCCTTAGAAGAAACCTTTGACCTTGTTTCAGTATTTCTCTAAGTTCTTCACCGGTCCAATCCTCAGTTGAAATACTGAAGCTCCGAATAAATAAATCATCCAAACTAAAATCGTCGGGGATGTACTTTTTCTTTTGACATATATCATAGAGTTCAGAACCGGGGTATGGCGTGGCTACAGAAATGAAGGGTTCATAAACTCCCAGTTCCTTGGCCAGGTAAAAACTGTCCCATATTTGCCCCTTGGTTTCGCCGGGCACTCCCATGATTAGGTAGATACCAACATCAAGTCCAATACTTTGTGCATACCTTACTAACCGCCTGGCTCTATCCAATTTTAATGGCTTCTTTATTATATTGTCCAGCACATATTGGTTTCCAGATTCCAACGCCAGATTCATTTTGTAACAACCGCTCGCTTTCATCTTATCAATAAGGCTCTCATTCAAGGCAAAGGCAGCCACGCCGTTTGGGGTATCCCAGACCAGGTTAAGTTTTTCCTCGATCATCAGGTCGAATATTTTTTCAGCCCTTTTCACGTTAAGAGTGGTATTATCATCCTCAAACATGATCTCCTCGATGCCATACCTCTCCTTTATTTGCTTCATCTCAGCTATTACATTTTCTGGTGAGCGCTGCCTGAATACCCTTCCCCAAACCTTGTGAGCTGAGCAAAATGTGCATTTTGCCGGGCATCCCCGCGAAGTAATTATTGGTGAAAACCGTTTTTTCCTTCTGGTCCCATGAGATGCCTTCAGACCATAATATTTTTCCATATTCAGTACGTGCCTTGCCGGGAAAGGCAAGCTATTGAGGTCAGCGATGAATTTTGTTTTAGGCAATATATTTATTTGTCCATTTTCCTTATAACCTATACCATCCAGGCCGGAAATACTGCCTTTGCCTTCAATAACACCGACTAAACCGAGCAGAGTATCCTCGCCTTCACCGAGCACCACAAAATCGACATTCCGGTCAGCCAAAACAAGCTCTGGCAGAACCGTTGGATGCGCTCCTCCAGCGATGGTAATAATATTGCTATCTACGTGTTTGGCTGCCTCATATATCTTATGTGCATTATCCCGCTGCTTGGTAAACAGGCTATTGACCCCGACTATATCCGGTCCATAATCTTTAATAATCGCTTCAATCCGGTCAAAGGGTAGGCCGATCCTGATTATGTTTTCTCCCACCTCAACCCTATCCTTCCAGCCCTCCATCAAGCAATCGACAACCTTCACTTCGATACCGGCGATCTCTAAAACCGCTGCAAGGTAGCCCAAACCAAGCGGCGGCAGAGGATTCACATCTATGTCATCCTTAAAAGTAAATGCCGGCGGTATAAACAAAAGTACTTTCTTTATTCTTCTATCCATTTAACTCTCTAAGTCAACCTTTCTGGTGGCTTTAGTTTGGTCATAATCCGCATAATGCTTTCATCATAAAAACAAATCATATACGCCTTCATCTACTGGTCCCAACATTTCATTGACTGTATTGTCCCATATGGCCCTCTGCTGTAACAACTCCTTTCCCTCGGTTTTCAGTATGCTTTCCGTCATCCTTAAAATATCATCCTTGTTCCTGGCTGATTGCCTGACAACGGGTGGAAAATCAGCAAAGTCATCATAGTCAATTCTAAATTCCGACTCTATATGCAGCACCGGAACGCCGCGGGAAAGAGCTTCAATTGAGGTGGTTGAGGACGTATAAATCAGCATATGGCTCTCCTCCAGCAGCGCGCTCACCGGCTGATTAGAGACGGTAAAATTCGCGGGCAATGGTCCGATAGCGCGGGCAATACCCGAGTAATGGTCATCTGGGTGGAGCTTCAGGATGACCTTGAACCTATCTACCTGCCCGAGGGCTGCCAGCACCTTCCAGATTAGCTCGAGAGATTCGTTTTTGCCTGTGGATGGCGTAACAAGTATAACCGGGCGGGAATTGTCTCTTTTCGACGGGATAGTTCCCATGGGTTTCAGCATGCCGGCATACCTTATAGCTCCGCCACAGATAACCTTTGACGGGTCATAACCCGATTCTTTGAATAGCTTTTCAGTATATTTACCCGTGGTAATTACCTTATCGGGAAAAGGCAGTATTGGCAGCTCATCTCTGGCAAAGAAAAAAGTCAAAATCATCTTGGGCACATGAGCGTGCTGATAGCCTATTATCTTTGCTGCCGGGTAGTATTTTCTCAGCGCCAGGCAGTATGCCTTTTCCCATACTTGGTTCTCAAAGGGGTATATGAAGGTGTCTATCGGTATGCCGGCATTCTTCCAGCGTTTGACCGCTTCATAAAGTAGTAAATTAGAGGCCGGGCCGGTGCCTGCCCAGTCTATGTCCAGGTCATTCATGATTATTCCCGTAATGTCGATACCTTCGAAGGCAGGGTAAGCCTTCCTGGCCGGGATGTTCAATATCGTTTTCATGAAGACGCTCAATACATCAGGTATTGTCAAGAATGACTCCGGTACTAAGATACAGTCAAGGCTTTGCGCCAGCTTTTTAAGGGTCTGGTGGTAGGGTACCGTGTGCAAAATGTACGGAATAATGACGACGCTTTTTCCCTTATTTCTCAAGTGATGAGCTAATCCGCCAAGGTAGCTGTCACGGTAATTACCATCGGCGTCAAAGGAATGCGGGTCAACCCAGTTATGGAGTAAAACCAGCCCCTCCCCGTCCTGGCCTTTCCTTTTTATAGCTTGCTTTAATCCACAACGCCGGGCAACTAATAGCCGGTATATGGTTTGGGCAACGAAATATCCTTTATAAAGAACCATTCGTATGGAATGCCTGAGTGCCCCGGTAATACTGGTAATGGGTGATTCGAGGCGAACAATATTACACTTACTAATGTCAGCGATGTTAACGGCTAAACATTCTCTCAGGGCTCTATTCTCACCTATAAATAGCAGAGTTTCCTGGCCGCTTGCATTGATAATAGTCCGGCACAGCTTAATATAGCAGGCATACAGGAAAGTTTTGGATGCCCATGGGTTTTTTTCAGAGAGAGAGCCAACCCACCATAAAAGAGAATTGTTCTCAAGGCTCAGCTTGCCTATGTAGTCGATATAAGGTTGCCGCAGCGACCGGGCAATTTCCTGAAGCTTGCCGCTGATTTCTATCCGCTGACCTGTGTCTCTGAAGTACTGTTCTATGGCCATGGCCAGAGATGTATCCTCTCCCAGGTAAACCCATCGGAAGTCCCTCCCCTTGAGTTGTTTCAGCGCTTTGAGGATACATGTTTTCTGAGGTGAGCATAATATTATGCATATCCTGGTTTCAGAATTAGAAATACCTTTCATAATAGACTTCTCTAAGCTGAAGGAACATACGGTTGCCTTCCTCGTTAAACTTCTCAGCGATTCTAATCTTGTCAAATTCAGATTCAGGCATTTTAGCATACAAAGGGAAAGTTCTTTGTAAGCCTTTCAACTCTCGATATGTAATAGAGGTCATCTTTAATTCGGCACTATCTAAAACTTGGTGTACTTTTGCACTTTTAGCCAAGTAACCTTTTTCAATGCAGTATTTATATAAGGCCGTCCCCTTATAGGGTGTGAATAAATAACAGTTGATTGTTGCCGGATTGATTTGCCGATTGAAGTTAATGGTATCAAAGATTAATTTCCTGGTCTCATCAGGAAAGCCAATGATATTATTTACCGTATAGTCAATCTTGTACTTTTCAACTATCTTAAAGGCCTGTAACATCTGCTTATTTGACCCCTTCCTGTTGAGTATTCTTGCTCTAAACTCTTCATTCCCCTGCTCGATACCAAACTGCAGATTTTTACAGTTCATGTCCTTCAATAGCTTTATTTTCTCCTCGGTTACAGTCTCCGGTCTCGATTGGCACCAGAAGGGCAAACCTATCTCTCTGTAGATCTCAGCAAATTCCCGCAGTTCCTTAACTGATTTGGCCAAAAATGATTCAGCATTAAAATAAACATAGTCTGGGTTGTATTTATCTTTAAGATACTTTATTTCGTCCATAAGGCGGTTCACATTCTTTTTTCTATAATAGTTGCCACATCCGCTATCCCGGAAAAATATCCTTAATTGTGGAGCTTCACAATAGGTGCAATCGTATGGACAACCCCTTTCCATTTCAACGTGAATCATGGTGTAAATTTTCCCATACATGGGCCTGTATAGCCTTTTCTCCTCAAACAGGTCATAATCAATAAAAGGCAACTCGTCAATATCTATAAGTTTCCTCAAGTGGTTTTTAACTATTTTTCCGTTTTGCTTAACCCACAAGTTTTGGATATTGGTGTAGTCCTCACCATAGCGCATCTTTTCGCATAGCTCTATCAGCGGCTCCTCTCCCTCACCGATACAAATCATATCTACCGTATCTTTGGCGATGACCTCGTCTGGCGAAAAAGTAACAAAAACCCCGCCGACTATTACCGGAATATCGAACTCTTTAATGCTCTCTAATAGAGATAATGCCAGATCATAAGTATCCTCGACAATTGTTATACCAATCAGGTTCGGCTTAAAATTAACAATTTTATTAGCAAGGTCTTCATATATATCAGTTTGTTTAAAATCTACGCCCTTTTCTCTCCAGTTGAACGGCTTAATTTGTAAAAGCTCAACCCTCTTCTGCTCAAAACTTGTTTCTTCTGTTTTATAATATGTTGTATCAAACAGGTCGACCTGAACCCCTTTTTCCTTTAGACACGAGGATAATAGGGAAATATTAATCGGGACCAGTGTCGCCATCATTGTATTAGGGTAGATAAATAATACCCTGAAGTCTTTCATATTCGTACCATACGCTAATGAAGCTTCTTATGCATTTGCTCCAGGCACTGGAGCAAGCCTTGACCCAGGTCTAAATAGGAATTGCTGATGAACCGCCTGGCTATTTTGGGATTAAACGTGTATGGGGTTATCTCATAATGGAGACGTGGATCAGCGGGCAGAAACTCAAGCTCAATCTTATTTCCCAGTATTTCCCTGATCATAATCATGACGTCTTTTACCCTTATGGGCTGATGCCCGGTGATAATGACCGACTGATTTTTAAATTCGTCGCCCAGGATCATTACGCTGCATCGAGCGGCATCTTCGACATGGATATATTCTCTTATCTCTTCACCATCGCCGTGACGTGTAATCTTGCCCTCAGTGATGGCCTGTTTCAGGATTACATAAATCCAGTTTGTCTCATCGGCCCTGGGGCCATACAGGGAGCCGTATCTTAATATCGTGTATGGTAAGTTAAAAACCTCATTGTAATTGTCGATGATGAGTTCGCAGGCTTGCTTACTGCTCCGGTAAAAAGAGCCGGCATCGCTGTAAACATAAACAGTGCTGGCAAAAACAAATCTCTTAACCCCGTTTAGCCGGCAGGCTTCAAGGACGATAGTATTGCCCAAAACATTGTTTTCCACAGTTTCAACCGGCCTGGTATGGGCCTCATGAATGTCAGCCATGCCGGCAAAGTTATAAACCACATCACATCCCGTCACCGCTTTTCCTACAGCCTTCTTATCCAGGATATTGCCGACAAACATCTCCTGTCCCTTCTGTAAATGAGGCGATTCTTTGATGTCGAAAATAACAGTCTCATAACCGGCGTCGATGAGGGCATCAGCCACATGGCTTCCTAAGAAACCGGAGCCGCCAAAGATAATAGCCTTCATTATTTATCACCCACCTTTCTTTTGACCGGGACTCAGGCGATTTAAAACGGTATCAAGTCCGGTCAAATCGTTAACCTGCCAGCGGCAGTCCCGTAGTTCATGGTTATCCGAAGTGATACGGGCAATAAAGGATACGTCCGCTTTTTCTGCCGCAATACGGTCGCTCTCAGCATCACCGACAAAAACAGCCTCTTTTTTCGTGAAAGAGTACCTATCCAATATGTCTAATATAATTTCATCCTTCTGTTTGGGCGTGCCACATATTTCCCGGAAATACTGGCTCAACTGGCGGTGGGCAATAATATCCTGGAGTTCCTCTTGTGGAGTGCCGGAGGCGATAAATAAGTGGTAGCAGTCTTTATTCCGACGTAGAAATTCTATGGCGCCTGGACTAAATGGGGCATTGAGTACTTTCTCCAGGGCAATCCGGGAAAATTCTTCGCCGAGCTCGGCCTCCTTTTGCGCAGAAAGCTCCTGTCCCAGTATCTTCTCGTAAATGTATCTGAATTTCTTGTATCTGGAAATGCCCGAGTTTTTCTGGTGATGGGCAATGATTTCCGGCAGCTTGTCGGGGTAACCGGCAAATAACGTGCGAAAGGCATCGGTCTTTATTTCTGCAGACTCAACGATGACACCATCGAAGTCGAAGATAATTGCCTTAACCATCTTATCCCTTTAGCCCTTTAATCAGGTTCTTCACCGCCTGGACTTCCATATCAACCCTGGACTCGACAGCATAAGACCCGATATGGGGTGTTAAAATAACGTTATCCAGCTTAGCCAGGGGACCGGCATAAGGCTCCTGCTCAAAGACATCCACGGCGGCACCGGATAACCAGCCTTCCTGTAAGACCCGGCATAGGGCTTCCTCATCCACCACTCCGCCCCGGGCACAGTTGATAAGCCAGGAACCCTGTTTCATACTTTGCAATTCCCTATCGCCCAGCAAGGGGGCATCTTTTGCCCCTCCCGACAGATGCAGGCTGACTATATCCGCTTGAGATAGCAGCTCATCTAATGACATTGGCGTATAGTCAGTCCTATTTACTGCCGGATCACAGTAAACTACCTGCGCCCCCAGGCCGAGAACCAGCTCTGCCACCTTCTGACCGATTCGTCCAAGCCCAATAATGCCGACCTTTTTCTCCCGCAATAGGTTACCCATGCGTTTTTGCCACTTTCCGCCACGGATATCTCTATCTCCATGCGGGACATGCCGCAGCAGAGCCAGCATAAGGCCCACGGTTAATTCGGCTACAGCCATAGTGGGAATGTCGGGGGTATTGAATACGTGAATCCCCTGCTGCCGGGCTATCTCAAGGTCGATATTATCCATACCCACACCACAGCGGGAAATCACCTTTAATTTCTTGGATGACTTCAACACCTCTGCCGTTAGGGCTTCGGTGCCGGCAATCAAGCCATCTATATCTTTATAGAGGCTCAAACACTCATCCGGCGTCAGTTTGCGCCCGTACGGATTAACCTGGACATCCATACCGGCATCGTTGAGCAATGTAAAGGGTAGCGCATCATGTTCGGCAAAAGAGGAGGTGGAAATGAAAATCTTCGGCATTATTATTTACCTGTAGTCCCATAAACTGATTGTATTGGTGAGCATTGGCTTGCTTTGAACAAAAAGCATATCAAAAACCGATCAGCATTACAATTCGAAGCTGGTTATCCTGGTTAGTGGGTGAGGCTTCAAATGTAAGGCTTGTTAAATTGTAGTAAAATTTCATTCGGGAAAGTGAAACCCACGAAAAAGGACGCTGTGAAGAATAACCTTATTACCCTCGCTTTGGTACTCCTCTTGGTTCTGCTTACATTATCTTTTCACTGGAAAGACACTTTTTATAGTGATAATGTAGCCAGATTAAATCACTCCTTGGAGTTATCCTACCTGGCCACCACTTTATTTGATGGTCCTTTGCATATAAATCCAGAGTTAGAAAACGTACCGGTAACCCCGTCGGTTGCAATGTGGTGTTACCCTCCAGGGATTTATACACTGCTTAATGTTACATATAATATTTTCGGTTTTACACTGACCAACGCAAATATTGTTTTCTTAATACTGCAAATGTTGTCCGTCCTTTTAGCATTTTTCACCTTCAGGAAGATATTGAATGCATTTGCCGCATTTGTTATATCCCTGTTTGTACTGACCTTTTGTACTAATGTTATAATTTTGCCAGATTATTTCCTTCAACCTTTTTTAATATTAGTATTTACTATATTTTTCTATTCTTACTATCAATCCTCCGCCAGGCCAACGCCCCTCGTTCTAATTTCCCTGGGCATTTTAGTTGGTATCATCTCCTTTATAAAACACAACACCGGGATAATGCTCTTTGTTGCCCTATCTTCGTACATGTTCTTTAGTTCATTGCAATTTGATGCAAAGGATAAACACGATTCAAAACTCAGCCTAATATTGATCCTGGTTATTGTAACGGTTCATCTTATATTTGGCGTAGTTTTTCTTTCTATACCAAGGCCGATAACAGCATCATTGTATTACCTTTTACCTTTCGGCCTGTTACTCCTCTCTTTTATCTATTACCTGCTATTTAAAAACAGAAATTTATATTTGAATACAAGAGTATTTTTAAGGAACTACTCCATTTTTGCGGCCTCCTTCCTGATAGTAATTTCTGCCTGGCTTGTATGGTTTGGAACAACAGTTGGTTTTTCCCGGTATATCCATTCTTTGTACGGGATGTATTCAGGGTTAACCGGAATTTGGGATAAGGGAATAGTTACAATATTTATGCAAAATTTTAGTTTTCATGAGTTTAGTTCCCTAAAGACAATTGGCAGCACGATGTACTCCCTGTTTTATGCTTGCTTGATATTCGTTCCGTTTGTTGTCGCCTTTATCTCGGCTGTAACCATGTCATTCCATTTGGTCAGAAATGATGCGGAAAAGCTTAAACAATATACAGGCATAAGTGTTTTAGGCATTATGGGGATCTTTGTCCTGTATCCCATTGAAGGGGGACATAATATTGTAGTCAGGATATTCCTTTTTGTGTTTATCCTGTGCCTCTTTTGCTCACAGGCAAAACTGTTTACCAAAAGTAACATGTTAATTATATTCGCTGTGCTATTCATTTTTGTCGTGCCGCTGCTTTTCATATCGATTAAGGCCGGTTTTAGTGTAGCTGATGGGGAGTATACCCAGATAAGTGAAAGAGCAAATATTAAAGTTCCCGATGAAGTCGCAAGGGAAATTAACCGGTCAACCGACCTGATAATCGCTACCACGGAAGATAATAAATATTATGTTATCGATTCCTATTCCATGCTGAATATATATTATTCGTTGACCGATGTATATCAAAAGAATTATTTTATTGAAATGCGCCCGGGAATCTTAGATAAAGCGGTCACCCATGAGATTGTAAGAACTGTTGCAGACTATGAATACTTAGTGGTGAATAAAGAACAGTATGATATGTTCATTAGCGGCATTTCCTACAACGAGGACCTTGATGAGTTATTCTATTACATCAAAGGAAATTATGAAATAAGGAATACTTTTATAAAGAACTTGAAAAATGATGATAGTCAGTTGATTAATTTTTATGTTATGGGGAAAAAGGCACCCGGGGTTCAATAGCCCGTCCCCACATTTTTCTGATTATGCCAAACAGTACTATAGTACCAGGCCGGCAATATTTAGATACGGTAACCTGTTGCTGAACCAGCACTGCCACCAAACATCCATTGACCGCCCCCTGGGCAAGCAATATCATTATAATCAGAGGTGACGATGGATAATGATCGCTCAGCTGCGAATTGATATGGGAAATACCGGATTAATACGCTGGTATATTGAGGAATAATCAAACATGCACAAAATTTCCGGGCTGCCGCGGCCGCGCAAAATTGCCTGTTGCATCAGCACGCTTGTATTAGCAGTCAGCATTTTGGCAGCAAGCATGGTCGGCTCATCGTGCACTGATAACTCGGTACAATCTGAAACGGAGCAGACGACAATGGATATTCTGATCGATGCACTGGCATACATCAAAGCACATCACGTCGATGCTGCGGAATTTATCAGCGATACTATTACCTTTACCAGTAGCTACAGCGGAAAAGAAAAGCAGGGCTATAGCGGAGTAACATACACAGGAGGCGGATGGACTATCAACGTCGGCCACGCTATTGTGCCAAATTACTCATATAGTATCAAAGCCGATTATAGTAACGGGAAAATCGTATGGGTGGGGACCAGCAAGAATGGACAGATACAGGAAGTGAGCTATACAAAATTGAATTAGCGGCCATTATCGCACCTGCTGCAGATTCAAGGTATTTTTAGGGGCAGATTCTGGTGCAAAGGCGGCGAAACAAACGGTTGATATAAGTCAAGATAGGAAGCATGCTATGAAATCGAAGACCACAGTGGTCGTAAGGAACTGTTTGATCGTATTCCTGCTGCTTGTGGTAGGGTTGCTGGCGGTTGTCCCCACCGAGCAGCAGGTTTATGCCTCGACAGAGAGGATTGACCTGAGCAGGCCGGTACTGCTTCAAGCAGATCCGCCCAACACCCATCCCATAATGAGGATAACCGCGAAGCAAAAGCGCGCCGAGGCCGAATTAACCAAGGGCATGCCGGCAGCCCCCATTGACCGGGCTATGCAGCGGACACTGCTGGGGCGCACCGAGGGAGCAGCCCTGAGCCTGCTTTCGCATATACAATATACACCGGCAGAGCGAAGCCAGGGATCAGCCGGTAACTGCTGGGTCTGGGCGGGTACGGGCGTACTGGAGGTGGCGCTGGATGTACAGCAAAGTATCAAGGACCGGCTTTCCATCCAATATTTAGATTCCAATTACACGCCGTGGGCTGGCTGTGGCGGAACTGCCCAGAATTTCAGGAGTTTTTACGCGTCTAAATTGAAGGTAATACCCTGGTCTAATACCAATGCATCTTATCAGGACAGTGGCAGATCATGCGGGTCAGGAGGTTCCCTGGTGGCGCCCGGCTCAATCGGGCAGACTCCCAGCTATGCCATCACTTCCATAGGGCCGGTTCAACTAATACCTACATATGGAGTGGGGCAAGCTACTGCCATCGCTAACATCAAGAATATCCTGGACCAGAACAAGGCTGTATATTTCAGCTTTTACCTGGCGAATGACACAGACTGGGACGAATTTTTTTCTTTCTGGAGTAATCAGGCCGAATCGGTGATCTGGAATGGCGAGCATGGGGGTTTCTCCTGTGGAGAGGTCTACAATAGTGATGGGAACGGTGGCGCACACGCCGTCGTCTGCGTGGGTTATGACGACAGTGCTGCTGGAACTGACAATGACTACTGGATCATGCTGAATAGCTGGGGCAGGACCGACGATCGGCCCAACGGCCTTTTCAGGATACCAATGTATTATGACTATGACTGTGCTGACTCTACTGGTGACCCTAACACGGCATGGAGGTCTATACCCGTTACCTTTACCCCCACAGCCCCCACTATAACCAATGCCTCCGGCGCAACGGACATCACGGCAACTACGGCCACGCTTAACGGCAGTCTGACCTCGGACGGAGGATCTGCCACCACCGTCACTATCTACTACGGCCCCACCGATGGAGGCACCACTATAGGAAACTGGGTCAGCCAAGCGGACCTGGGAACGAGATCGGCCGGCGCCTTCTCGGCAGGTGTAACCGGCCTCACCACGGGAACTACCTATTATTACCGTTGCTATGCCAGCAATTCCACTGGCACATCCTGGGCATCCTCTTCATCGTCCTTCGTACCTGCCGCTTCTCCCGTACGACTTCTTGGCCCTGTCGACGCCACTTCCGGGACCCATGCCGGCGGATACGCCGTATGGGACCAGTGGGCAGCGTCCTCTACCGGCAACATCACCCAACTCAGGGTCAAAGCCAATGCAAGCGGTAACGTCAAAGTAGCCCTCTACGCAGATAATGCTGGAAACCCAGGCACACTTCTCCAGGCCATAAATACGAGCACCCCCGTCGTGGCAGGCTGGAATACGATCAACATCCCGACCACAGCCGTCACATCCGGCACGAACTACTGGCTGGCTATTAGCAGCGATACTTCCTGCTTTGCCTATCAGTCCGGGGCAAGCATATCCAGAAGATATATTTCAGTTACCTTGTCCAGCTTCTCCTTCACAGACTCACCTTCCGGCCTTATCAACAGTACCGGGGCCTATGAAGGCATTACCGGCTGGGGATCACCCCCGGGGCCGTCTGCGCCAATAGTAACCAATGCCTCCGGCGCAACGGACATCACGGCAACTACGGCCACGCTTAACGGCAGTCTGACCTCGGACGGAGGATCTGCCACCACCGTCACTATCTACTACGGCCCCACCGATGGAGGCACCACTATAGGAAACTGGGTCAGCCAAGCGGACCTGGGAACGAGATCGGCCGGCGCCTTCTCGGCAGGTGTAACCGGCCTCACCACGGGAACTACCTATTATTACCGTTGCTATGCCAGCAATTCCACTGGCACATCCTGGGCATCCTCTTCATCGTCCTTCGTACCTGCCGCTTCTCCCGTACGACTTCTTGGCCCTGTCGACGCCACTTCCGGGACCCATGCCGGCGGATACGCCGTATGGGACCAGTGGGCAGCGTCCTCTACCGGCAACATCACCCAACTCAGGGTCAAAGCCAATGCAAGCGGTAACGTCAAAGTAGCCCTCTACGCAGATAATGCTGGAAACCCAGGCACACTTCTCCAGGCCATAAATACGAGCACCCCCGTCGTGGCAGGCTGGAATACGATCAACATCCCGACCACAGCCGTCACATCCGGCACGAACTACTGGCTGGCTATTAGCAGCGATACTTCCTGCTTTGCCTATCAGTCCGGGGCAAGCATATCCAGAAGATATATTTCAGTTACCTTGTCCAGCTTCTCCTTCACAGACTCACCTTCCGGCCTTATCAACAGTACCGGGGCCTATGAAGGCATTACCGGCTGGGGCAACACACAGCCGCCCACTCCGCCATCTGCACCGTCCCTCCTGGAGCCGGGCGCTTCCATAACTTTCCAGTGGGGAACATCAACCGGAGCATCCAAATACCAACTCCAGGTCAATACCACGCAAGCCTTCGACGGCACAAGCATGTTCGATGCCGACATTGGAAACAACACGATACAGGCCGTCCCGGGACTATCGTTGTGCACAACTTATTATTGGAGAGTAAAGGCGGGCAACAGTGGTGGCTGGGGTGCATGGGCACCAACCAGAAGCGTACTTGTCGACCAACTACCGTGATAACGGAGGCCGCATTTCAAGAACTGGGTTTCGGACTCAGGTGTTCCAGCATTGACTTTCGTTCGGTTTATATATACTATTTTATCCACTATGACATGCACTGTTCTGGCTGATAATACGGTATTTGCGATCACACCCTGTCTTAATGAAGAGCGGTTCATCGCAGGAGCTGTAGGCAAGGTAGCCAGCTAATATTTTTTTCCAAATACGGGTATGGTATCATTGTCACATGCCATACTTGGAATTGGCATGTGGCTACTCTTGCAGGTCCGAAAGGAGGTTGACTAGCGGATATTTACGGAGAATTAATTGTCATGTGTTTAATTCATGTTAATATATACCGAGACTATAATAGTCATTGAGATTAGCGGGTCTCTTTTATGATCAAAGAAACTAAGCGGTGCAGGATATGCGGCAATTCTAAGCTTGTCCCTATAATCGATCTTGGAATGCAGAACCTAACGGGCGTATTTCCCAGGAGCATTGATGAAATCATCACGCAAGGTCCGCTGGAGTTGGTTCGGTGCAAAGTCGATGGGGAGGATACTTGTTGCGGTCTGGTACAACTGCGCCATTCATACGACTGCAATGAGATGTATGGTAGCAATTACGGATATCGTTCAGGGTTAAATAATTCAATGGTTTCACACCTTAAGGATGTTGTGGGGAAAAGCCTTGTGTTTATTTCCCTGAGGTCCGAAGATCTGGTAATTGACATAGGTAGCAATGATGGCACGCTACTGGGATTCTATCCGAAATGCGGGGCAATCTTGATGGGGATTGATCCCACTGCGCAGAAGTTCCGCAAATACTACAGTGATGATGTGAAAATCTTAGCAGAATTTTTCTCGGCGCAAGCTATAAGGCACCTATATGGGAATAAGCGTGCGCGCATAATCACATCTATTGCCATGTTCTATGACTTAGAAGATCCAATGACATTTGTGAACCAGATTAGTGAAATACTTGATGAGGAGGGTATCTGGGTATTGGAACAAAGCTACCTGCCGCTCATGTTGCAAAGGAATGCCTACGATACCATCTGCCATGAGCATTTAGAATATTATTGCCTGAAGCAGATAAAGTGGCTGCTGGATCGAACGGGCTTGAAGATCATCGATATTGAGTTCAATGATATAAACGGTGGTAGCTTCAAGCTTACAGTCGCAAAAGCTGGGTCGCACTTAAGTGAGTGCACGCGCGACGTACGCGATGTACTTGATAGGGAGAAGGGGATGGGTCTTGATACGGCTAAACCATATTCCGCATTTGGGAACAAGGTGGAGGATCATAGAAAGCAACTCCAAGCACTGTTAATTAACCTGAAAAGGCAAGGCAAAAAGGTGGTCGGTTATGGCGCGTCCACCAAAGGTAATGTTATCCTACAGTATTGCGGAATAACACGGGAACTGCTACCGTGCATTGCAGAGGTAAACCAGGATAAGTTTGGTGCTTTCACACCGGGTACATGGATACCAATAATATCGGAGCAAGAAGCTAGAGCTATTCACCCTGATTACTTTCTCGTCTTCCCCTGGCATTTCAGAGATAATTTCCTTGAAAGAGAGAGAGCATATCTGAAAAAGGGTGGAAGACTCATAATACCATTGCCGGAAATAGAGATCATCGGGAATTGAAAAACGATAGGACGGTGATTTGAATCCATAAGGTGTATTCAATATCCATTGATTAATTAATAGAAACAGTCAATTTTATGAATAATCGAACACTTGTTTTAATACCAACGTACAATGAGAGGGAGAACATTGAAAAGATTTATAGAGAAATTAATGCCCTTGACCTTGAATTAGATTTTCTATTTATCGATGATAATTCTCCAGATGGTACAGGTGCCATTCTTGATGGACTCGCTTTGCCAAATAATGATATTAAAGTCATTCACCGCCACTATAAATTAGGGATCGGCAGCGCTCATCTGGAAGGTATTAAATGGGCTTATTTAAATCACTATTCAACTTTAATTACTATGGATGCTGATTACTCGCATAATCCTAGCAGCATAATAAACCTAATAGCTAGTGGGAACGAGGGCGACGTAATAGTGGGATCGCGTTTTATTAAAAAAGGTAGTATGCCAGGATGGAGTATACATAGGAAAATATGGACTAATTGCGTACACATTGTTTTACGGATATCCCTTAATCTCCGCTATGATTCAACGAACGCATTCAGGTTATACAAATTAGACAGGATTCCATTAAAACTATTTACTTTGGTCCATTCGGATAGTTATCCATTCTTTTTTGAAAGCCTGTTTATTTTATATCTGAACAAATTCACTATCAGAGAGATACCTATCATTTTACCTGCCCGTACCTACGGTCATTCAAAAATGAAACTTAAGGATATTGAAGCTGCACTATTTACACTAATAAGGGTCTTCTTCCTTTCTAAATTCAATAGACAGGCATTGGTTATCAATTAAACATTATCATCCACGTTGTATTTGGTATGTTCCAAAAGAATACTTCGATAGATCAGTGGGACAAGTATTGGAATGAGGATAAACTGGCCTCAGGTAGCTTATACCACTTTATAGCTAATATTTATCGAAATCTCATCTTTATTAATGCATTGGGCCACTTTGTCAACAAATATGTAAATAAAAATGCGATGGCATTGCATGCAGGGTGTGGAAGTGGAGACGTCGACCAGTCAATAAATAAACAATTTTGTATTATTGCACTTGATTTTTCTATAAAGGCAATCAACTTATATAATAATACAAATGGTAAATATGCAAATGCTGTTCAAGGTAATATTTTATATTTACCGTTTGATACGGCAACTTTTGATTGCGTATATAACCTTGGTGTAATGGAGCACTTTACCGAAGATCAAATTGATATAATACTAAGCGAGTTTAATCGAGTACTGAAACCGGGAGGCAGGTTACTAATTTTTTGGCCGCCAGAATTCGGATTGAGCGTGCGTTTTTTTAAAGTCATATCCGTTATAGGAAAACGGCTGCAGTTACTTAATGAAATATTACGATATCCTCAGGAAATTACCAGAATTCAGTCAAAGTCACATGCCATCGCGATATTTCAAAAGGCAAATTTTAAAGTAATAGAATGTTACTTTGGTATCCACGATATGTTTACACATTGTGTCATAATTGCGGAAAAGTGAATGATAGACTCTCTGGATAAGATAGAGTATCCCTGCCCTATTTGCGGATCAGCAGGTTATAAAATCATATATGTTGATACACTTGGGAATAGCTTGCCGTCTTTTGATTATACCTACGGGAAAAATAGAAATCAGACTTATCGAATTGTGAGATGTTCTATTTGCAGTCATTGCTATTGTTCACCCCGGCCTCGTGACTTGCATTCAAATTATATCGATAACTATATTGATTCTTCATATCTAAAACTTCGAAGCCAGAGAATAGCGACAGCAAGAAGGGTAATTCAAACTATTTCAAAATTAAAAAAAGGTGGAAAGTTGCTTGATATAGGTTGCGCTACCGGTGATTTTATGATTATTGCAAAAGAAACATATCAAGTAGACGGTTTGGAACTCGCAACTTGGTCCGCAAAAATAGCGGAACAAAAAGGGCTTGTGGTCCATAAATGCCAGATTAAAGAATTACCGTATATGAATTCGTATGATATAGTTACGTTATGGGGTGTAATTGAGCACTTTGAATTTCCAGCGTCAGAGATTTTTAATATCTGCAATTTATTAAAGGATGATGGCATTGTATGCATTTGGACTGGTGATATTGATTCGATTACATCCAAATTACTCAGAAAAAGATGGTGGTATTTCCTGGGGCAACACCTACAATATTTCTCACGTAAATCTATGTGCCAATTATTCGAAAATAATGGGTTCCGGTTAGAGTACATGGGAATTTACCCATACGTTATGACCTGCGATTCATTCTATAATTCGATGAAAAGATATAGCTCATTAGATAAACTGATTAACACCAGTTTATTCAGGAAATTAATGTTCAATTTATTTAAAGATAATGAGTTCACTTTAAAAATACCCGGTGAAACTTTTGCCATTTTTAAAAAACAGAAGGATTTAAAGAAAATCAACCTTATTTAATTGACTAATAAAGTTAATAATTTTGTCAACCTCTCACCACTAAAAAGACACCCGTACAAACACACAGGATACCTATCCAGCCGGTGAGGGAGATGGTTTCCTTAAAAAGCAGAGTGCTCAATATCGCCACCAGCACGAAGTCAAGGGCTATCAAAGGATAAACGTGCCCTAATTCTGATTTTGAGACGGCGGTTATCCATGAGAGCGCTGCTATCACTGCGCAGAAGCAACCCAATAAAACATATACATTTGTGAAAGCCTTTATGAAAAAAGGCAGGAGGTCGCTTAACTGGGTTGGAATGAATCCTACATCGGACAGGCCTTTTTTCAGCAGTAGCTGCGCGCTGACAACGCCCATTATTGTTATGGCAACAAATAAGTAAAGCATACCCTTAGCCTCTCCTAATATGGATTATCGATAATTTCCGTGGGGAAAAGATTATTTGCGCATCCTGGAGGTAATTTTGTTTTCAGAGGGATAATTTGATGCATCCCAGGGGAACATCTCTCCGCGCTTGTATCTTTCCCAGCGGTTTATGTCCTCTTTCACCATTATATCCACCAGGGATTCAAATTCCACCTCGGGCTGCCAGCCCAACCTGTCCCTGGCCTTAGTGGAGTCGCCCCTGAGATATCCTACATCGACAGGGCGGAGATATTTATCGTCTGTATTCACATATTTCTGCCAGTCCAGGTTAGCAACGCTGAAAGCTTTTTCGGCGAATTCCTGCACGGTGTGAGTTTCACCTGTAGCAATGACAAAATCATCGGGCTGTTTTTGCTGCAATATTAACCACATGGCTTTTACATATTCTGGAGCATAACCCCAATCACGCTTGGGCGCCAGGTTGCCCAGCCACAGCTCTTTTTCAATGCCTAATGCAATCCTGGCAACGGCGTTAGTTATTTTCCGTGTAACAAATTCCAGGCCTCTCAAAGGTGATTCGTGATTGAATAGAATTCCATTGCAGGCAAAGATGCCATGATGCTCGCGGTAAAGGCGTGTAATCCAATAACCATATAACTTGGCGGCAGAGTATGGGGAGGCGGGTTTGAATAAAGTGTCTTCGTCCTGCAATTCCGCGCCGCTATTACCGTAAAGCTCACTGCTGGAAGCCTGGTAAAATCTGATACGTGGATTGATCAACCTGACTGCTTCAAGGATCCTGGTAACGCCAAGGCCCGTCATCTGGCCTGAGGCCACAGGTTGTTCAAACGAAGCTCCCACAAAACTATGGGCGGCCAGATGGTAGATCTCATCCGGCTTACTGATCCTGATGGCTTCGAAAATCGAAGACGAATCAACAAGGTCGGCTGGTATGAGATCGACCTTTTCGAAGACATCCAGGTACTGCAGGCGCCAGAAATTCGGCGTAGAAAGCCTGCGGTAGGTGCCATGTACCCTGTAGCCTTTCCCCAGCAGAAAATCCGCCAGGTAAGCGCCATCCTGCCCCGTGATTCCTGTTACTAGCGCCACTTTCGCCATAGTTGTGGTTCCGCTGTTTTCAGCCCGAATAGTTCAGGGCATCCCAGGCGAAAATTTCCCCTTTTCGCCACCTCTCCCAGCGGCTGATATCCTCCTTTACCATAATCTCGACCAGATCCCCAAAGCGAGTGGCCGGCTCCCACCCGAACTTTTCACGTGCTTTTGAATAGTCACCCTGTAAAAAATTAATATCGGATTCGCGCTGTAGATGTTTATCCACTTTCACATATTTATACCAGTCAAGGTCGGCAACTGTAAATGCCCTCTCCGCAAATTCACGGATCGTGTGGGTATCGTTAGTTGCGATAATAAAGTCTTCCGGCTTATCCTGCTGCAGCATAAGCCACATCGATTTTACGTAGTCCGGCGCGAATCCCCAGTCTCTTTTCGAGTCCAGGTTCCCCAGTTTTAACTCGTTGTCCAGGCCGAGCTTAATACGGGCTACAGCATTTGTGATCTTGCGCGTCACAAACTCGAGGCCTCTCAAAGGTGACTCGTGGTTAAACATTATCCCATTGCATATATGCATCCCATACCCATCCCGGTACACTGTGGCGATCCAGTAGGCATAAAGCTTTGCCACAGCATATGGGTTCGCAGGCTTAAAAGCCGTGCTCTCCGTAAGGGGTCGGTTTTCTCCGGCACCAAACAATTCAATCGTAGACGCCTGGTAGAGCCTGGTTTTCAGGTTAATCCCCCTGATAGCTTCGAGAAGCTTTGTAACTCCCAGACCGTTAACCTCGCCATATCCAACAGGTTGCTCAAACGAGACTCCAGAAAAGCTCTGAGCGGCAAGGTGATAGATCTCGTCTGGCTGGCTGCGCTCGATGGCCTCATACAATGAGGAGGAATCGGTCAGATCCACAGGAACCAGGCTAACTTTTTTAAAAATATCAAGGTATTGCAGGCGCCAGAAATTAGGAGACGATAGACGCCTGTACGTTCCATATACCTGGTACCCTTTATCCAGAAGTAAGCGAGCAAGGTAAGAGCCGTCCTGCCCGGTTATTCCAGTTATTAAAGCCTTTTTCATTGTGCAGTTCACTTTTGGGCATAATCTTTTTAAGAAAGCTCTTAATTGTAATACCTCCTCAGTAAAGGGTCATTCTTCATTCTCTGTTCAACATTCCTCAGGTCTTCAGGCGTATCCACGCTATAAGTTTCAAACCTGGTTAGAACCATTTTCACTTTATATCCATGCTCCATAGCTCGCAACATATCCACAGACTCGATTTTTTCCAGTGGAGTTGGATCAAGCCGGTTGAATCTGAACAAGAAGTCCCGCCTGAATGGAATAATGCATACCTGCTTCAACATTGGTAGCTGAGTTGCCCCCTTTTTTCGGGAGGGGATGGCCTCCCTTGAAAAATACAGCGCATAATTACTGTTGTCAACCACTACTTTCACTTCGTTCGGATCCTCATGCTCCTCTGCGGTCTTCATCGGCGCCATGAGATTGGTCGTTACTATTGACTCATCTGCCAGCATTGGAGCAACTGCCTCGTCAATCATCTCCGGGAATAGCATTGGTTCATCACCCTGGATATTGACAACTATATCTACCTGGCTGTTGGTCATTGCCTCTATTTTCTCAAGCGCTTCAGCAATTCTGTCAGTGCATCGCTCATGAGAATCTGAGGTCATGATAGCTTTACCGCCAATGGACTCCACATAATCAAAGATCTCTTTATCGCAGGTAGCTACATAAACCTCCTGAAGGGTTTGACTCCTCTTGCTCCTGAACCAGACATGCCCTATCATAGGTGTCCCCAATATTTTTACCAGCGGCTTACCAGGGAAACGCGAAGAGGCCATCCGGGCCGGAATTATCCCTATTATTCTCACCCGACCACCTTATGTCTGAAAAAGCCCCGCAACAAATCACCCTGTAAAGAACTGTCTAACAATCCCTGCAACTCGTTAACCCGGGTAAGGTCTAATTCATTATTTAATTCCAGTCGATTAAGAGTGCTGATATCTAACCCGTTTGATAATATTTCACTAGGAGAAAACCCCGCTTTTTCTGCCATTTCGCTGAAGCCCTGAACAGAAAATAGCATGATATGGCGGTCTCCCTCGATAATCCTGTTTACAGCCTTCTGCGTTCTTTCGTAGTATCGGACCAGAACGGAGTCGGCAGAGGGGACCTCAAGGAGAAGTATACCGGTATCCGTCAGCAATTCATGTACCTTTTTTAAAATCTTGAGCGGATCAGAGAGATGCTCCAGTACACCCCACAGCATAATGACATCGTATTTATCTGATGAGTCGAAGTCATGTATGTTCCTGTTGATAATATTTAGGCCAAACTCCCTGCGGGAGTATTCGGCAGCAAATTCATTGAACTCTATACCACTGCAATTCCAGCCGTTTTCCTGAAAGACACTGAGGACTTCACCGAGACCGCTGCCGATATCCAATACCCTACCGGGCTGGTCAAAGTATCGGGCAATCTGGTTATACTTGTTAATGGCCAGCACATTTCTTCGGTAATTGATGGAGGGAATTAGTTTTATTTTATAATACTCGGCATAGTACTGTTCATTGTAAAGAGTGTCAACAATTGAGTTTTTTAGGTGTGGGGATACATAGACCATATGGCAGTTTCTGCATCTGACGTGCCTGAACCTATTTACAACGAATGAGTTGATTATCTCAATTGAGCCGCAATTATAGCAATTGGCTTGTTCAAAATACTCCAGGATAGGTTGACTGCCTTTAAAATACTTTTCCAGAACACTGTCAAAATGCTGATGTAGCTTATCAAGGTTGGGGTTGATCAGGGACTCATCAATCATTTCACATTTGCCTGGAGCTTTGTCATCTGCTCACGGCAGGAGTTGCCCAAAAACAGGATATCCAGGCTAAAAGCTATGAAATTATAACCCTTGGCGACTTTTTCCATAACCAGCCTATAGTCTGGTTGAATTACGTGCATTCCCAAAGTAGCCTTCCTTTCTTTGCAGGTCTGCTCCACTTTTGTTAGCGCCCCTAATACGGAAGGGTCATTAAAATCACCTGGTTTCCCCAGCGAACCCGACAGGTCGTAAGGACCTATAATGCAGCCGTCTATTCCTTCAACAGAAAGGATTGATTCAAGATTATTTACTGCCTCGATATGCTCTACCTGGGCTATGACTACAGATTCCTGATTTACAGTAGCTGCATATTCATCAAACTTATCACCATATCCCTGGGCTCTAGCCAGGCCTACACCGCGAGTGCCAACCGGTGGATACTTGACTGCCTTCACAGCTGCTTCGGCTTGCTTTTTAGTATTTACCATGGGAACGATTACGCCATATGCACCGGCATCCATTACCCTCTTTATGACGACAGGATTGTTCTCCCCAACCCTGACCAGTGGAATAATGCCGCTGTTTTCGATGACCTGTATTAGTTGTTGGGCAATATCAAGAGTAATCACACTATGCTCCATGTCCACTACCAGCCATTCAAAGCCAGCCGCCGCCATTATTTCAGCAATTGCGGTATGGCCCAGTGTAATCCAACTGCCTATGGTTAACTCTTGCCGCCGTAGCTTTTTTTTCAGGGTATTATTCATTGTACACTTGACTCAGCTTTCTAAAAGTATATCTACTTTTAGGCCGGAACACAGACTGTATCGGTGCCTGCCGGCTTTCCTTGAAACTAAGTATATAGAAAAACCGATCAGAATAGCAACCCTTAGCCGAATGTTACTTCAATTAGTAATGAGCACTGTCAACATCGATACTATTTATCATCGGCGCTTTTTAAGCGCCATCCATCTTTAAGACGGTCTTTATCTCTTTCACCAATATCTTTATCTCGTGAATTGATAGATATTCCCTGTAAAAAACACCGATCAGCAGGCTCCATATAATCAACTGCGCAGCTAAGGAGATACCTGTAAAAGTCCATATGCTGGAAGCTATTGAGCTTAGATAGTTATGCAGGAAATAGAAAGGGATGGTTGCAAGGAAGGGGATCATAATTGTTATCATGAATAGGAGGAAACCTTTCTTATCCTCGAAAATATGTTTCTTGATGAGGCCAAAGGATATAAGTGTTACCAGGCCCTGCGCGCATATAGTTACCCAGGCGATGCCAACTACCCCATAACCGAGGCTGATTGTGAGCAGGTCTAAGGCTATGCTTACTGCCAGCCCGATTGTCCAAATATACAGGGTGATGTTCTGCCTGTTCACCATGCTGGCGGATAGCACAAGGCCGGGAATAATTGAGAGCGAAACAAGGTAGAGGTTGTATGACAGGACATAGAATATGGGGATACTGCCCGCATATTTAGTGGCGATCAGATTTATTATGAGATAATAAAACAATTGAGCCACAGGTATAAGGATGGCAACACCAAGTGCCATGTAAACAGCTATCCTCCTGGTGTCCTGGAAGCCTTCATAGATACTGGCGGCTTTGCCGGCCGCCCTCCACAAAATTGGCTGCAGCACACTGCCAAAATTAGTGGGTATCGTAAGCGCATACATTAGAAATGTCATGGCATATGTATAAAGCCCCAGTTGTTCAAGCGGGAGCGTTGCCGAGATAATCGTTCTATCTGCCAGCCGGAATGCCCAATACACAAAATTTAATGCCTGGAGAACAACGCCAATTTTTAATAAGCGGAGAGTTTCACCCCAGTCAAATTTAAAACTATAGTCTATCGGGCCCCATTTCAAGTAGTAAACCCACTGAATTATATTGGCGATCAGTGGCGCCATTAATAATGCATAAACGCCCAACCAGTTTATGCTAATCAAAGTCACTACCGGGGATATAACGGCAAATACTAAATTCCCCGCGGCAATAGTATTGAATTTCTCGCGGACGAAATTCATTGCGCTCCAGGAAGATGCCAACTGAGATGTTAAATAGGTCGCTGCTATTATGACGAGGCCAATTTTCATATCCGTATCTGGGTAGAAGAACGAAGCTCCAAGAATTACAGCGAATGGCATTATGAGATACAGCATTTGTGATGAAAGTGAGACATTTTGTATTCTCAATGCTTCTTCTTCCTGGCCTTTTCCAAAAAGAACCGGCATTTCTCTGTACCCGGCACTTAAAATCCCCGGACCTATAAGGCCGGCATACAGCAGCCACAATGACAGGAAACCGTATACCCCGTATTGCTCCGGAGCCAATACCGTAGCTACATAGAGGGTTACAACTAATCCCAAAAGCGCGGAAATAACCGAAACCACGCTGAATTTCAAGGAATTCTTGGCTATATTGATTATGCTTAACGTCATTTTGATTCAGGCAGGTCTATTTTGCTGCCTTGCGGCGGCTTTTGTTTACCTTCGGAGGAGTATTTTATATTTCTGCCCGTACCAAAGTCAATTGTTGTTGCTGTGATACGCCTCGTATTGCCATTAGCAACACATTTTGGGATAATTAGTGCCATGACGTGGGATGGAAAAACAGTCCTGGTAACAGGCGCAGGCGGTTTTATCGGCAGCCATTTAGTCGAACGTCTTGTAGAACAGGGTGCCCATGTCAGGGCGTTTGTCAAATATAACTCCCGCAATGACTGGGGACTGCTCGAGTTTCTTCCTCAAGAAAAGCTAAAGCATGTCGAAGTGATTATGGGAGATTTACGTGATAGTGATGCGGTGCGCAGCGCGGCAAACGACGTGCAACTGATTTTCCACCTGGGGTCGTTAATAGCCATACCATATTCTTATGTGCATCCCAGGGAAGCAATAGAGACCAACATCATAGGGACACTTAATGTAATGGTTGCTGCCAGGGAGAGTGATAGTGAAAAGGTCGTGCATACGTCTACCAGCGAAGTGTATGGAACAGCCAGATATGTGCCCATGGATGAAATACATCCTTTGCAGGGACAATCTCCCTATTCGGCAAGCAAAATCGGTGCTGATGCCATTGCCGAGAGCTTTTTCCGGTCATTCGGCGTTCCGGTAGCTACAATCCGGCCATTTAATACATTTGGACCAAGGCAATCGGCAAGGGCAGTCATACCCACAATAATCACCCAGGCGCTGACGAGGAATGAAATACAACTTGGTTCACTGGAGCCGACCAGGGATTATACATACGTTGAAGATATGGTAGCCGGTTTTATCAAGATAGCAGAATCAGCGAACTCCATCGGTGATGTCATCAACATAGGCTCCAATTTTGAGATCGCAGTTGGCGATCTGGCCAGGAAGGTGGTAGCTATAGTTGGCGGCTCTAAGCGAGTTGTGGCAGATCCTGTGCGTTGCAGGCCGCCCAACAGCGAAGTAGACAGGTTGTGGTGTGATAATGGCAAGGCCAAAAGACTGTTAGGGTGGGAACCGGGCATAAGTTTTGATCAAGGCCTGGAAAAGACCATAGAGTGGATAGCAGGCAATTTGAAAAAATATAAATCAGATTATTACAATATTTAAGGCTTATTCATGAAAGCAGTGATCCTTGCAGGCGGCCGGGGAACCAGGTTAAAGCCCTATACAAACGTTTTTCCAAAACCCCTGATGCCTATCGGCGAGAAGCCTATTCTTGAGATCATACTTAATCAGTTGGTAGCCCACGGTATTGAAGACATAATAATTACAGTAGGGCATATGAGTGCACTGATCATGAATTTCTTTGGTGATGGTGGCCGGGTCGGGGCTAAGATCAGGTATTTTAAGGAGGAGAAGCCGCTCGGTACCTCCGGCAACCTGGGTTCCTTGAAAGAAGAATTAACGGATACTTTCGTGGTGATCAACGGGGATACTCTGACTACATTGAATTACTCAGAGATGATCGACGAACACATACGAAACGGCAGTATCGCCACCGTTGCTTTAAAGAAGAGGGAGGTCTATATCGATTTTGGCACAGTTGAAATAGATGATACTAATAGCATAAGAGAATATATTGAAAAACCAACGCTGAGTTACCTGGTCAGCATAGGTGTTAATATTTTTAATCCCAGGGTCTTGAAGTATATTAACGCCGGTGAGAGATTGGATTTTCCCGACCTCGTCAGGACTTTGATCAGCTCAGGCGAAACAGTTAAGGGCTTCATTTTTGATGGTTACTGGCTGGATATCGGCCGGCCGGCAGATTACGATAAGGCCAACGAAGAGATAGAGCAGATCAAAGGGCAGTTGGGTATTTGACTATGGACACTTAAATATGGGGCTTGCTGATAAGGAAATTCTTGTCACAGGCGGCACAGGATTTGTAGGCAGGAATCTTGTCAATAGCCTGCATATGCGAGGCCTGGATGTTGTCACCCTGAATGACCATAGGGGCAAGAGCATCGATATAAGGGACTGGCAACAAATAAAAGAGATGGGAGAGGTGGGTACGGTCTATCACCTAGCAGGTATCACCTCGATTCCTTACAGTTTTGAAAATCCCAGGGAGACATTTGAGGTTAATGTAGCGGGGACTGTCAACGTACTAGAGTTTTGCAGGTTACACAAAGTCGAGAAGGTGGTCTTTGCAAGTTCATATCTTTATGGTCAACCGCAGTACTTGCCGGTTGATGAGAAACACCCATTAAGCCCTACTAATCCTTACGCTGTAAGCAAGCTGCTTGCTGAAAATGTTTTCCGGGCCTATCATGTTTACTACGGATTGAAATGCGTGATATTGAGATTGTTTAATCTCTATGGTAAAGGGCAGAGCGGCAATTTCCTGATCCCGTCCATCTTGAAACAGTTAGCAAGCCAGAGAATTGAGTTACTTGATGCTGAACCAAGAAGAGATTTCCTGTACATTACGGATGGAGTTGAAGCCTTTATTAAAGCTGCCAGCTACTCCGGATCAGGTTTTGAGGTGTTTAATATTGGAGCCGGGGTAAGTCATAAAGTATCAGATATTGTTGATTTGGCTGTAAAATTGGCAGGGGTTGAGTGTAGTATCGTTTACAGGCATGAAAGAAAGAAGAATGCAGTTATGGATACGGTTGCTGATATTTCAAAAGCAAAGAGATTATTGCAATGGCAACCACAGGTGTCATTTGAAGATGGTTTAAGGGATATGATTGTCTAACGACTGTCCCCGGGCTTTTGCAACCAGTTTGAGGTAGATTTGCTCAACCTTGGCCATTTCCTTATGGAATTCGGCTTTTTCCTGTACTAGCTGTCTGTTAGCCTGGCCGAATTTATTTCTTAATTCTGTGTTCTTAAGTAAGTACACTATTTTTGCCGCCAGGATTTCATGGTTTTTAACCGGAAAAAGAAAGCCGTTCTGCCCGTCTTCAACCCACGGCCGGTTGGCAGTTATATCGGTGACTACAGGCGCCAGGCCGCCGGCCATTGCTTCTAATAAGCTGGTCGAAGTGCCATCGGACAGGGAGGTAGAAACATACACATCTGATGATGCCAAATATACCGGCAAATCCTCGCCCGGAATCCACCCCGGGAACCTGACTGAATCGCAGATTGCCAAATCCTTTGCCAGTTTCTCCAGGTAGTTTCGTTGTTCGCCCTGTCCTCCAATTATAAATCTTGCCTCGGGGACTTCCTTCAGAACGAGCGGTATGGCCCTGACCAGCGTTTCTATGTTGTAGATAGGCCCCAGGCTTCTGGTGCTTATCACTACCGGACATGAAGCAGGTATGCCAAGCTTTTGAAAAACGTCGGCATTTCTCTTGTCCGGACTAAACTCTTGCGTATCAGTACCGATATAGACTATATCAATCAGTCCGGGATTTACTCCGTACTTCGTGACCTCTTCCTTGAGCGCAGGCGAGACGCAGATTACCCGCTCGGCTTTTCTTAGCGCTTGCCCGGTAAAGAATTTATAAATGATATTTTGCTCAGGATCAACAAGTATATCGGATCCCCATACACCCATAACTAGGGGGTGAAACCCGGAAGCAACTGCAAGGTAGCCATATATAGTGATATAATGGACATCAATAATATCGGGCTTTAGCTTGTTCACCAATCTTCGAACTTGAACTATCCATGAAAGGCCGCTGAGATATCTGGAAATGGGCCATAGCCCGGGTAGTATATTTACTAAGCGATGAAGTAGTACGCCTTCGATGTATCCTTCTCTAACCCTGGGCGAAATCAGATGGACCTGGTGTCCTCTTTGGGCAAAATAGGTCAACCAGTTTTTAGTGTCAACTACATCACCATCAGTAATATAGCATATACGCATAATTTACAATCATCCAGCGCAAAACTCGGGTTGGTACGTATGAGCAAACGTTCCAGGTAATGACGCTTAAAGTCTGGCTAATTAAGCGCCGTCACGACTCTGACCATTATCTACTTGGAATTTCTGTAACCACCGCAGCCATTATAGCAAAGGACTCAGCAACACGCATCCGATGATCGAGAAAATTGCCCTTTCTAAAAGTGAGATGGTCCCCAAAATTAGGACAGGTTGTTAAGGTAGAGTTTTGCCCCTAAAATAATCCAACAGAAGAGGAGCAAAACATGAAAGAAAACCGCAAGAAACACAGCGCATCCTTCAAAGCAAGGGTGGCCCTGGAGTCACTCAAGGGAGAAGAAACGGTGGCCCAACTGGCCAGCCGTTTCGATGTCCATCCAAGTCAGGTCAACAAGTGGAAGAAGGCACTTACCGATGGCGCCGCGGGTATCTTCGGTGATGGCCGCAACCAGAAAAAGCCGGACAACCAGCAGATAGTGGCACAACTCTATCAGCAGATCGGCCAGCTCAAGGTAGAGCGGGATTTTTTAGAGAACACTCTTCGTCGCTGAGCGTAGAGCGACGGCGTGAGGCAATCAACCGCCGCCATCCGTTGCTATCAGTGGCAAGGCAGTGCCAGCTGCTGAGTATCAACCGTTCCGGCTTGTACTACCAGCCGAAAGGACCCTCTGATGAGGATCTTATACTGATGAAGCTCATCGACCGCCAGTATCTGGCGACGCCGTTCTACGGGGCGCGCAAGATAGCCGTGGCGTTAAAGAAACAGGAAGGCCTCACGGTCAACAGGAAACGTGTCCGGCGGCTAATGCAGTTCATGGGCATCCGGGCAGTTTACCGGCGCCACAGAACCAGCAAGCCGGCACCGGGTCATGAGGTATATCCGTATCTGCTGCGTGACCTGAAAATAACACGGCCAAATCAGGTGTGGGCGGCGGATATAACTTATATCCCCATGTCCCGGGGTTTCCTGTACCTGGTGTCAATTATCGACTGGTATAGCCGGTATGTCATTTCCTGGCGGCTATCCAACACTCTGGATGCCGACTTCTGTGTTGCCGCATTGGAAGAAGCGCTCAGCAGGGGGTACGCCTGAAATATTCAACACCAACCAGGGCAGTCAGTTCACCGGTGAAGCCTTTGCCAGATTACTGAAGGAGCACAATGTCAGAATCAGCATGGATGGCAAGGGTAGCTATAACGACAAACTGTTTATCGAGCGGCTATGGCGAACAGTAAAATATGAGGAGGTGTATCTGAAAGCCTATGAGGACGGCCGCGAGGCCAGGATTAGTCTCGGTGCGTATTTCCGCTTCTACAACACCAGCCGCCCCCACCAGTCACTGGGCTACCGGACACCAGCGGAAGTGTACGCCGGTGACGTGGAGAATACTTGTACCAATGTGGTAGAATCCTTGGTAACAAAACTGTAGGAATGGCAGGACTCTCTCTTATTCAGGCCCCTATCCTGTCCTACTGATGGGGTCCACCTCAACTCTTTGGAAGTATTATAATATAGAATCCGTGGCATTTTTAGCGATTGGTAATAACGCATGATAGTAATCATAGACTACCAGGGTGCAGGCAACCCTAATTCAATTAGAAACATGCTTAAACACATAGGGGTGGACTCTACAATCTCCAATATTGCTGGTGATATTGAAAAAGCTGATAAGTTGATCCTGCCGGGAATCGGCGCCTTTGATAGTGGCATGAAAAACCTTCATGACTCAGGATTAATAGCACTCTTAAGTTATAAGGTCATTGAAGATAAAACACCTATTTTGGGCATATGTCTTGGCATGCAATTATTTACCAGAATAAGCGAGGAGGGCAATGCTCCTGGACTGGGATGGATCGATGCTGAAACCACCAGGTTTAATTTCATCGAAACATTAGACGGGAGATACAGGACCCCCCACATGGGGTGGAACTCCGTTAAGCTTGTACAAAACAACCCGTTATATAATAAGTTGTTAGAACCAAGGTTTTATTTTGCGCATTCTTACCATATCTCTGGCATTAATAGGGAAAACATTCTCACTACCACACTCTACGGCTATGAGTTTGTATCATCGTTTGTAAAGGAAAATATTATCGGTGTTCAATTTCACCCGGAAAAAAGCCATAAATATGGCATGACACTACTAAAAAATTTCGTCGAGTGTTTTTAGATGTTAAAAGCAAGGGTAATTCCCAGCCTTATGTTAAAAGGAACTAGGTTAGTCAAGACAGTGAAATTTGATAATGACTTATATATCGGTGATCCGCTGAATGCAATCAGGATTTTCAATGAAAAAGAGGTAGATGAGCTTATTCTACTTGATACACGTGCTTCTGCTGAGCATAAACGGCCACAAATTAAATTGATACGCGAAATAGCCAGTGAATGCTTCATGCCCCTTTGTTACGGGGGCGGTATTAGATCAATAGAAGATATTAGTCTGATACTTGATGCTGGTGTCGAGAAGGTAGCAATCAATACATATGCAGTCGAGAATCCACAGTTCGTCAAGACGGCTGCAGAAGCATTTGGCAGCCAGAGCATCGTGATATCCTTGGATGTAAAAATAAATAAAAGAGGCAGATACGAGGTGTTTACCCGGCGGGGTAAGCAGTCGACCGGGTTAGATACCGCTGATTTTGCCATCCTCATGCAGGAGATGGGCGCCGGTGAAATTATATTGAATGATATTGACCGGGATGGCATGTTGCAGGGTTACGACATCGACCTTATTAAGTCTGTTTCTTCTGTGGTATCCATCCCGGTCATAGCAAGTGGTGGGGCCGGCAAACTTTCTCACCTTGCAGACGCTATCTTACTTGGCGGAGCTTCGGCAGTTGCTGTTGGTAGTATGTTCGTATTGCACGGCAAACATCGAGCTGTATTGATAAGCTACCCATCCCCACACGAATTAGGAGTTGTAGGCATATGAAAAGACCTTACCAAATTTGTGTAAATTGTGTTATGGACACTACGGATCCAAATATAAAGTTTGATAACGCCGGTGTATGTAATCACTGCAAACAATACGCTGAAATGGCACGCAAAGAGCTGCATTCCGATGAACAAGGTCAAATGGAGCTCAATAAACTGATAAGCGTCATAAAGGAAAAGGGTAAAAACAAAGAATATGACTGCGTTATCGGCCTGAGCGGTGGTGTTGACAGCACATTTGTAGCATATAAAGTAAGGCAATTAGGTTTAAGGCCATTGGCCGTTCACCTTGATAACGGATGGGATGCGGAACTGGCGGTCGCAAACGTAGAACAAATAGTCAAGAAGTTGGATTTTGACCTGCACACATATGTAATTGACTGGGAAGAGTTCCGGGATATACAAGTTTCCTTTTTTAAATCTTCCATAAGCAATATCGAAATACCCACCGACCATGCCATCTGGGCATTCATCGTGAAAACTGCCACTGAAAGGGGAATAAAATATTTCATCAGTGGGGTCAATTGGGCCACCGAAGGTATCTTGCCTACGGGTTGGGAATATGATTCATTTGATTTGAAATTTTTACGTGCTATCCACCGCAAATTTGGCACAGTGCAGATGCGCTCCTTTCCCCAACTGGGCTTTCTGTCCCAACTCTATTACCTGGGCCTACAACGCCTTAGAATTGTGCCGCTACTCAACTACATGGACTATGACAAGAATGCAGCCAAGCGCCTGCTCGAGAAAGAGATCGGTTGGCGTGACTATGGCGGTAAGCACTACGAGTCTATCTTCACGCGGTTTTTCCAGGGATATGTACTTCCCCGCAAGTTTGGTTACGATAAAAGGCGAGCTCACCTCTCGTCCCTGATTTGTTCGGGCCAGATGACACGCTCCGAAGCTCTCGAGATTATTACACAAAATCCCTATCCCAGTATTGAGATGATGCATGAAGATAAGGCGTATGTGATCAAGAAGCTGGGATTCAGCGAAGCGGAATTTGAGCAGCTAATGGCTGCTCCGGTTAAATCTTATCGAGAATACCCAAATGACAAAGTACTGCGACAGACCTTGTATACAATGTACAGGCCAGCAGTAAAACTCAGTGATATTTTCTCCGGCAATTAATTATATGGATGCTACGTGTTAGAGGAAATTGCTGGAGCTTCCATGAGAAGATTGATGTTTGTGGCTAATCCTTGTATTAATCCATCGTATGTATAACGAGGCCATGTGGCTGGTTCAAGCCGGCTCCCAGGTTGTGATAAGTGTCTGGGCCAGGCACAAACAGAGTCAGCCGCTTAAATTTGAGCTGTAAAGATGTGCGGAATAGCTGGTATATTTAGCATTGAAGGTGGTGCTGTGGATCTTGCTGCCTTGGAGAAAGCTGCCTTTGCCGTAAAGCACCGGGGTCCGGACGATGAGGGGTATGTGTTTGTTAATACACGGGACGGCTTCTTCCGGACAGCAGGTGGCAAAGATACGCCCGCTGCCGTCAGGGCGAGCATCTATCCCTATTCGCCAGTGTCTGAAATGGATTCCGTCGATGCGCGCTCCAGCGGTTTCAACCTGGCCTTCGGCCACAGGCGTTTGTCCATTGTTGACCTCTCCCCGGCGGGGCATCAGCCTATGTGCAACCATGCCGGATCATGCTGGATTGTCTACAACGGCGAAATCTACAACCATATAGAGTTGAGGGCAGAGCTTAAGAGAAGGGGCCGCAGCTTCATAACGCAGAGCGATACCGAGGTCATTTTGCAGGCCTACGATGAATGGAGCTATGACTGCCTGAGTAAATTCAACGGGATGTGGGCATTGGCACTCTGGGACGGCCGCAAGCGCGAGCTCTTTTGCAGCCGTGACAGGTTCGGTGTCAAGCCTTTCTACTACTACTGGGACGGTACTAATTTTGCCTTTGCCTCAGAGATAAAAGCGTTGCTGCAATGCCCCTTGGTCAGCACCGGCCCTAACGATGAGGCCATTTATAAGTACCTGGTCCTGGGCCGCAGCGAGGGACAGGTTGACACTTTCTTCTCTAATATTAAACAACTTGAGCCGGGACACTTCCTCACCCTGAATGAGAAGGGGTTGCATCTTCGGCGATATTACAGCCTGGCCTATACCACAGAAGCGGGTAATTTCGACGAGCAAGCTTTGCGGGAATATGCCGACGAATTCCTCGAGCTGTTTAAGGACGCTGTCAGGATAAGGCTGCGCAGCGATGTGCCGGTGGGCTCCTGCCTCTCCGGAGGGCTGGACTCCTCGGCGATAGTGTGTACTATCAACAGGTTTCTCGAGGGCGATGGCTATGGCCGGGAGGTTATCGGCGAGCGGCAGAAGACCTTCAGCGCCTGTTACGAACTAAGCGCCTGCGATGAGCGGCAGTTCATCCGGGAGGTGGTGAATACCACCAAAGTTGACGCGCACTATATTTTCCCTTCGGGTGAAAAGCTCTGGGAGGAGATGGATGACCTGGTCTGGCACCAGGAGGAGCCCTTCGGCTCCACCAGCATTTACGCACAGTGGAACGTGATGCGGCTGGCCAGGGAGAACAATGTACCCGTCCTGCTGGACGGACAGGGCGCCGATGAGATGCTGGCGGGTTATCATACCTATTTCAATCCTTATTTGGCACATCTGCTATCCGCAGGACGATTCAACAGCTTTTGGCGGGAATTCAACGCAATTCGCAAGATAACTAAGAACCCTGTTTATTCTGCTTTTGCATTCATGCTGCCCTTATACAACGCGCTGCCGGCAGGTATGCGGGCTTTGCTGCGCGACAGGATTGTCAAGGGACGCATACTGAAAATACAGGATACAGGCCTGATAAATGGAGCTTTTTTAGCGAAACATGCAGGGGAAGATCAGGCTAAGGTGGAGACGAACCTGCAAACGGCGCTATGGAAGAGCGAGACGGAGTATGGCCTGCGCGAACTGCTGCGCTACGAGGATAAGAACTCCATGGCCTTCTCGGTGGAGACGCGGACGCCTTTCGTGGATTACCGGCTGGTGGAGTTGGCCTTCTCTCTGCCTGCCTGCTATAAGATACACGAGGGCTGGACCAAATACCTGTTCAGGGCTAGCACTGAAGGGCTGATACCCGAGAAGATCAGGTGGCGTAAAGATAAGATGGGATTTCCTACACCTGAGGCTACTTGGATGCAGGGAAATGGAGATAAGATAAGGGGAATTTTCTCCGGTAAGGGCTTCAGGGCATCCGCTTACTTGGACCAGAAGCGGATAATCAGGGATCTGGATAGACATCTCAGTATAGAAAGTTTTGATGGCATATCTGCCCTGTGGAAGCCGCTGAATCTGGAGCTATGGCTGCGCCGGATGTTCCCCTGAGTTGAGTCTTATGTATTTTCAAGCAATAGCCGGTTATAGCCGGCAGGATAAACGGACGATGCTACCGGAGCCTGCATGAGAATATTGATGTTGGTAACTAATCCTTGTACTAATGACCCCCGCGTGCAAAATGAGGCCAGGTCGCTGGTTCAAGCCGGCCACCGGGTTACTGTGATCGCCTGGGACAGGTATAAGCAGACTGAACTGCCTAAATCTGTTGACGGTATTGAAATAGTGCAGGTAAGGACATGGCCGTCTGTGAGGTGGGGTCTGGGTATTGCGCCGTGGCATTTCTTTCATTTGCTTTTATGGCAGTGGCGGGCTTACCGTATGGCGCTAAGACTGCATAAGGAAAATGGCTTTGACGCTATTCATTGCCATGATTTCGACACTTTGCCGGTTGGAGTGATGCTCAAGAGAAAACACGGCTTGCCCCTGGTATATGATGCCCATGAGTTATACGGGTATATGGCCATGGGTGTTGCTCCTGCCTGGGTGGGCAGATTGCTTATGCAATTAGAAAAAAGACTAATTGTTAAGACTGATAAAATCATCACCGTCAGCGAGGCTACCAAGAGGTATTTCGTCGGTATTACAGATAAACCGATTTTGATTATCATGAATTGCAAGCAACTACAAGCTCCAGAATATCAACCACCTACGGGCAATAAGAAATTCACCCTGATATATATTGGCCTGATAGACAAAACACGCTCTCTAACGCTGCTAATTAATGTGGTGAAGCAGCTACCAGATATACATTGTATTATTGGAGGTATTGGCCAGTCAGACTTTGTACTAACTATTAGAAATGAGTGTGATAAGATCCCCAATATCAGTTTTATCGGCGAGGTTTCTTTCGATAAGGTACTTTCAATGACCGGGAAGGCCGATGCTATTTTCTGCCTGTTTGACCCTAAAGACCCCAACAGCAGAATTGGCATGCCGAACAAACTATTTGAAGCCATGGTCTGTGGCAGGCCGATAATCTGCACAAAGGGGACTTATTCTGGAGAGTTAACCGAGCGAGAGGAGGTGGGTTTAGCGGTGGAATATACTGAAGAAGCTTTGAGGCAGGCTGTAATCAAGCTTCGTGATAACCCTGAACTAAGGGAAGAGTTAGGTAGAAACGGACTTAAAGCCGCCATCGAGAAATACAACTGGCCAAAACAAGCGGAAAAATTGGTAGCCCTGTATAACACAATATCTAAAAGTATGTAGAATGGCACAATCAAGCCGGCTGCAACTAAATATTATTTTTGTGTGGTCATGCGGGTGATCAAACGGTCTTTGCCCGGGTAATTCTGGGTGTCTCAGGGAAACCTTTCTCCCTTCTTATATTTTTGCCAGTCCAGCCCTACCGTACAAAATGCCTTTTCTGCAAATTCCCCGACTGTATGCGTCTCGTTAGTGGCTATAATATAGTCATCCGGTTTGTCCGTATAGCTTGGCAACGGCATAGGGGTTTACCGGGTTAAACGGGGTGTCTTCGGTTAAAGGTTTGGTGCCGCCTTCACCGTAAATCTCTGTTGATGATGCCTGGCAGAATTTGATCCCGGGATCGATTTTCATAATTGCTTCCAGCAGCCTGGTTACACCCAACCCCGTTGTCTCTCCGGCATCCACTGCATGTTCAAAAGCCGTGCCGCTGAAGGTTAGTGCTGCAAGATGGTATATTTCCTGTGGCTGGCATGACTTAATGGCTTCAAGCATCGCGGAAAAATCAGACAGGTCAGCGCAGATCAAGGTCATCTTTTTCAGTATATTTAAATACTGTAACATCCAGAAATCAGGTGTGGCCGACTTCCGGTAAGTGCCGAATACCCGGTAGCCTTTATTAAGTAAAAACTGGGCCAGGTAAGAGCCATCCTGGCTGGTTATACCTGTGATGAGTGCCTGTTTTGTCATATTCAGTTGAAAACGGGTTTAGTCGTGTTTCCTTGCAGCAGGTGCCTCTAATCCGGCGGCTTCCAGATCGGCATCCACCATTATTCTGACCAGTTCTTTGAAACCTATTTTAGCCTGCCATAACAGCTTCTGTTTAGCTTTAGAGGGATCAGCGAGAAGCAGCTCGACCTCAGTGGGCCTGTAATACCGGGGATCGATTTTTACGTATTTATTCCAATCCAAATTTACGTAAGAAAACGCTTCCTCAAGGAATCCCTTTACTGAATGTGACTGACCGGTACCGATTACATAATCATCGGGCTTATCCTGCTGGAGCATCAGCCACATGGCCTCAACGTACTCAGGAGCATAGCCCCAGTCACGCCTGGCATCAAGATTACCCAGGTAAAGATACTGCTGTTTATTAGAGAGAATTTGGGCAAGGGCACGCGTTATTTTACGCGTTACAAAGGTTTGTCCGCGCCTGGGAGATTCATGGTTGAAAAGAATGCCGTTGCAGGCTAATATACCGTATCCTTCGCAATAATTCCTGGTCATCCAGTAAGAATACACTTTGGCTACGGCATACGGGCTTCTCGGACGTAGCGGTGTAGATTCACTTTGTGGCGGCGCTGCGACCCCGAACATTTCACTGCTGGATGCCTGGTAGAATTTTGCCTTTATACCGCTGCGCCGCAGGGACTCCAGTAGCCTGACAGTGCCCAGGGCAACTATATCGCCGGTATATTCGGGCATATCGAAGCTGATCCTTACATGGCTTTGAGCGCCCAGGTTATAGATCTCATCCGGGATAATATCGTAAATCAAGTTGGTTAACTGTGTGCCGTCCGATAAATCACCATAGTGCAGGAAGAGCCTGGTTCCGGTTTCATGGGGATCAAGGTATAGATGGTCTATACGTGAGGTATTAAAACTACTGGCCCTCCTGATAATACCATGGACTTCATATCCCTTTGCCAGTAATAACTCGGCCAGGTAAGATCCATCCTGACCCGTAATGCCGGTAACGAGCGCTTTTTTATACATATTCTTTCCTCGAGCATTATTATAGCCGATATAGCTTTACCTTTTCACCGGCAAAGCAGTTGCCGGCGCGAGTATGCGGGCGCCATCGTTATTGTAGATGATGTCCCTGGCATTGACAGCATCAATTAACCCCGGGATATCCTTGAAGCTATAATGTCTCCTGAGCCCTGCATTCAATTTTGTCAGGCCGGGATACCAGGCGAAAGCCAACTCATTTTTTTCTACGTTCCATCTGGTTAAGTAGATGTAGTCACTGGCGGCCAGCGGACTGGCATCCAACGATATTCCCCCAATGGCACCTCGAAATCCGTGGAATTGTACAATTCGGTACGTATGCTGGTCTGTAGACAATACGGTTTTGTCATCTGAGTTCTGTGAAATCCAGCTTGCTGCCAGGCCATCCTGCCGGCAAAAAACCCCGGATAGGTCCAGCCGGTAGCTGCTGAGGGCGATGGAATACGGGGTATCTATCTTATCGGTGACGTCCTGGCCGGTGACCTCGTAAACAAGGCCGGAGGTAAGCATGAAGTAGGGAATAAGTACAATTATAGTTATGAATGCGGGATATCCATGATCAGCGGGGGTCGGGTTTGGACCGATTGCGGACCTGGCATATTTTAATTTACGCCAGAGTGTGGTGATGGCCAGCCAGATGACTTCACCTCCGAGTATACAGAAGGGCGCTAAAGTAATAAGCGATATATGGTACATCCGCGTAGTATTTAACTGATCAGCAAACGCCGGCAGGAAAATACAGCCGGCCAGCAAAAGGCAACTAGTCAAGCACAGGGAAAGATACTCAACGGTAAAATTCAAGCCTTTGGGCCTGAAGATAAGCCGGCATATGCCAAGGATGAGCAATAGCTGGGTGGTGAGCTGAAAAAACCTGAATATTTTTCCCTGTAGTGATGCCTGGGAAAAATCAAGCCCCAGCGCGGTGCGGATCAACACGTTGCGCGTATCGAAATCGAAGAAACCGGAGGCCTGACCGGCAGATACAGAAGATATACCGGAAGTAATAGTGTTGGTTTGCGAATTCCACAATGAGCTTAAAAGGCCCAGATTCACGTCTGATCCAATCAGGGCGTACCAGGCAAAGCCGGCCACAAAAATAACGCCCACTATTATCCATACGGCTGCCGGGTGAACCTGTTTCCCCGGCGGAAGCAGGCCGCCGGATTTAGCGCATAGCCACGACCAGATAGCCCTGAACCAGCGGCTTTGCAGGATATACATGAAGGGCAGAAAAAGACCCATATAAATGAAACCGATAAAGCCGGTTGCGTAGTGGGAGACTACAATAGAGGCGGTAAATATGGAGCCCATAATTATCGTCTGCCCTTTGTTCAGCTTTTGTATTGCCAGTAGCATAATGAGCAACACCAGGAAAAGCTCGGCAACCTGCTGGCGGCATAAGGCGATCAGCTCCAATGAGAAGGTGGGCACGGCCATAAAGAAGAAGACCGCAAGGAACGCCTTTCGCCTGCCTATCTGCCGGCTGAAAACGTGATAGAGTATCACTGGTACCAGGGCGAAAAGGAGTGGGTAAATGGCTTTGAATACCCATACACCCTCGATATCCATTAGAAGCGAATATACCGGCGCCAGCATGGTGATGCTGAGGCAGGAATTTACAGTGCTGGCAATGGTGTAATCCCAGTAACCTGCGTTAGCCGCCAGTTGGTAGAAATGATACTCGGTATAAATATCGGAGCCGACCGGGTAGGGCGACATGAGCGTCGTCTGGTATAGCAGGCAAAGGGCGATTACGAAAATTGCCAGCGGATATAAGTAAGGTGTGATAAATTTGTTAAAAGCAGCGAGAATAACGATTCCTGCAATATAAAGCAGGCAGATAATGAGCATGATGTTGTTGCTGAAGGCATCGATAAGTTCAGCCGCAAGTATAGTCACCACCGGGAGCAGAATGAGTGCCAGAATGACAGGCAGGGATATCCTATTTCCACGGTCAGGCCCGGCATCATCGATATACTCCCTGTCACGGATATAGGCCCCAACCATAAGCATGAGAATCAGGATCGAAAGAGTAATAGTCACCGGCCATAATGTCAGAGGTTGCAGGATGCCGATCAGCGGCAAAATAATGTTGGTCGCCGCCAGGGTGAACATAACCAGTGCCAGGCTGAGCCCAAGCGAATACCCGATGCATTCTATCCAGCCTGTATGGTGGACGCGTAAAATCCTCAGCAACAGCAGGCCGGGAATAAAGCTGATGACCGTAAAACCTGCAATTTGGGTCAGGGCCGGTATACCGGCTCGCCCATCCGCGAGGGCCGTCAATACAATCAGGCCCGTCAGAAAAACAAGGACAATCTTTAGTAATTTCTTGATTTCCCAGTCGTTAGGCGGAATCATTTTCTCGGCCTTTACACTAATATCATTGAGATAGAGGGGATTATGTTACTATCTGGCTTACAATACCCATGAATTCGGACGCCCGGTTTTTGTATGTGTGCTCCTTAAGCACCTTCGCTCTTGCCCTGCTCCCCAGCTTCTCCCGCAACGATTTATCCGACAGCAGCTTTGTGTAAATCTGTATCGCCTCTTCCGCACTGTTAACGACCAGCAGGTCTTCACCGATATCGAACCATTCCTCGATGCCGTTATACGGCTGAGAGACGATACAGCTTCCAAAGGAGGCGAGCTCAAACGGCCGGGCGGTGGATGAAGCATAGACGCTGGTGTGAGACCAGCGGGTGATATTCAGGCTGATTTTACTGCGGCAACAGTATTGCCGCCACTGGCTGTAGGAAAGGTCTCCCATCTGACAGGCGTTGCCAAGGTCGATGCCGAAGCCGCCCCCGGCCACCGAGAATTTGACCCCAGGCAACTCACGGCTTGGAATGGAGATCATCTTCTCCATCCACTCCTCTCGGAAGTCGCTGCCATAGCCGAAGAAGGAGACATCGATATCCTGTTCTATCTCAACGGGAGCGGCCAGCTCGGGGTCGATACCGTAATAGAGCGGATGAACGTTCTTAGCCCCCATTTCTTCGAGATCAGCTATGCATCCTTTGGAGTTGGTGAAGAATGCATCGTATTCGGACAGATCGGCTCCCTCGTAATAGTTGAATTTAAATCCCCGGCTGACAGTGTATTTGGGCAGGATTGTCGGCATGTCGCCATCGTAGAAAACCGATGGCGTGTTGAATAGTTTTTTTATCTTCGTGGGGATGCCGGCAAAATGCGTGATGGGAACGCTCATAAAAAGAAGTGAAGATATATCCCTTTCTTTCGCCAGGATCGACGTAAGATGTCCTTCCCATTTGGGCCTGATATAGTGCTGTATAATCCGGTTGGCAACGGGCGTCAGCGCAGTTATCCGGCTGGGCGATTTTCCCGATTTCTTCCGCCCCTCGAGATATGCGTTATACATTATGCTTTCCCGGGCGCAGGGGTTGTTGTAGGTCCGCCACCACAGGCTCTCTATAGCGTTGCCCAAATAGGGGACCACGATGACTTCATGCCCTGTCTCGTGGAAAGCCTTGAGCAACTGCCACCAGGCCGGGGTGCATCCCAGCTTGTTCTTGAGGTCGATTGTGGATACGATGGCAAGTATTTTCATCTTTCAACATCTTTGCCGCCGCCGTGTCAAGGAAACCGGCCGGTGCGGTTTATCTCAGGCTGTCCCTGTTTGCCAGGTACCAGTCGATGGTCCTCTTTAACCCTTCCTCGAAACCTGTCATGGCTGTGAAACCGAATTCCGCCGTCGCTTTGGAAGTATCCAGGCGCCTTTTTGGCTGGCCGTCGGGTTTGGATGTGTCGAAAGTAATGCGGCCTTTGAAACCCGTCAACCGGGCGATCAGGTGAGCCAGGTCACTGATGGATATCTCAAAGGTCGAACCAATATTTACAGGGTCACTCTTATCATATTTTTCAGCAGCCAGCGCCACCGCCTCGGCGCCGTCTTCCACGTATAAAAATTCACGCGTCGGAGTGCCGGTGCCCCAGATAACCACTTCCGGCGCCTCACTCTCGATGGCATCGACAAACTTCTTGATCTGGGCGGGTATAACGTGCGACGATGCGGGATCGAAGTTATCCCCGGGGCCGTAGAGGTTGACCGGCAGCAGGTAAACGGCGTTCAAACCGTACTGCTCCCGGTATGCCTGGGCCTGAACCAGCAGCATTTTCTTGGCCAGCCCGTAAGGCGCGTTGGTCTCCTCGGGATAGCCGTTCCAGAGGTTCTCTTCCTTAAATGGAACGGGTGTGAATTTGGGATAGGCGCAGATAGTGCCGATGGCTACAAATTTCTCGATTTCAAATAGTCTTGCCTGTTCCATAAGCTGCACGCCCATCATCAGGTTATCGTAAAAAAACTTGCCCGGGTTGGCCTGGTTGGCGCCGATCCCACCCACCCTGCCTGCCAGGTGAATAACCACCTCGGGTTTGCAATCGGTATAAAAGGCTTTAACGGCATCGTTATCAACGAGATCATAGTCTTTGCTGCGTACCACAAAAATATCAGCGCATCCTGCTTCCGCCAGCTTCCTGACAACGTACTTGCCGAAAAATCCGCTTCCGCCGGTTACGGCAATTCTCTTATTAGCGAACCTGCTCATGTCGCCCTATTATACCTGATGAGGGCCTTCATTTTTTACAGCCGCCGAAAAGTACGTTGGACAGACGGATGTGGGCGATGACAATCATCACGCTGAATCCATGCAATACCGGATTTGACGTAGATCCTCTGTCATGATAAACGCATGTAACGGGGACTTCTGCAATGCGGAAGCCTTTTTTTCGGGCTTTTACCAGCACTTCAACACTGAAACTGAAATCATCGTGTGTAATAGCTATTGATTTCAGCAGCTTCCTGCTGTGAGCGCGAAATCCGCTTTGCGCATCGGTCACCGTTACTTTTGAGCCCAGGTTGTACATCCAGGTAATGAAATCCACGCCCAGTTTGCGGTACGCAGGGATGTTGGTTTCATGATTGATAAACCTTGAGCCGATCACGAAGTCTGCATTGTCCTGCAGCAGAGGTTGCAACAGCAACGGTATTTCAGCCGGGTTATGCTGGCCGTCGCCGTCCAGTGTAACGACGATATCGGCGCCGCGCTGAAGTGCAGCTTCAAAGCCACTGCGCGTGGCTGCGCCTGCCCCCATGCGGATGGCATGGCTGATAACCTCAGCGCCGGCCTCCCGCGCCACAGACGATGTAGCATCGGTGGAGCCGTCATCGACAACCAGTACCCGGTCCACATGCGGCAAGGCCCCGGAAACTATAGCTGCTATGAATCTCTCTTCATTCAGGCAGGGGATGACGGCGATGATTTTCATTCAGGTTACCTGACCGTCACCGATTTGGCCAGATTGCGCGGCATATCCGGATTGTGGCCCCGCACGGTGGCCATGTGATAGGCCAGCAGTTGCAGCGGCACAATGGACACCATCGGGTAGAGCAGGTCGTGCACCTTGGGGATCCTGATCCAGTGGTCGTAGACTTCGTTGTTTACATCCGAGACCGCGATTATTTTAGCCCCCCTGGACCTGGCCTCGGTGGCGTTGCCCAGCGTCTCATTGTAGGTGTAGTCACCGGGACAGACCACCAGCACCGGCGTGCCCTCCTCGATCAGCGAAAGCGTGCCGTGCTTGAGCTCGCCGGCAGGCATGCCCTCGGCATGGATATAGGATATCTCTTTCAGCTTCAACGCCCCCTCCG
>Ga0268276_1000475_pt1 | contig 47916 bp, 38 predicted proteins | sample saktaG_4_FD_190145 | JGI IMG/M metagenome (GOLD analysis project Ga0268276, IMG submission 190145) | Saline water microbial communities from Sakinaw Lake, British Columbia, Canada - sak_2010_1_5_45m | ecosystem: Environmental > Aquatic > Non-marine Saline and Alkaline > Saline ...
CAGGTCTCGGTAGGCAACAAGCGCTACCCGCTGACGCTTCCGTTCTTTGTGCTGGCCACGCAGAACCCGATCGAACAGGAAGGCACCTACAACCTGCCCGAGGCCCAGCTCGACCGGTTCATGTACATGATCGTGGTGGATTATCCCGAGACCCTTGATGAAGTCGAGGTGTTGCGGCGCACGACCACTAACTACCGCGACGAGCCCTCCCAGGTGCTCGATGGCGAAACGATATTGAAGTATCAGAAGGTGGTGCGTGATGTGATCGTACGCGATGATCTGTACAACTATGTCGTGAGCTTGGTCCAGGCCACGCGGGTCTCAACCCCGCATGCCCTGCCCTACGCGAAGGAGTGGGTGGCCTGGGGTGCGGGGCCGCGCGCCTGCCAGAATCTGATTCTGGGTGCCAAGGCACAGGCGTTCTTCAAGGGGCGGGCGCATATCACGGTGGACGACATCCGCGCGGTTGCCGTGCCGGTCTTGCGGCATCGGGTGATCGTGAACTACGCGGCCGTCTCGGAAGGCATCACATCCGAAAGCGTGGTCGCCCATCTGCTGAAGGAGATACCGGCGCCGGGATCCCGGTAACGGTGGCGGCCACAGCCGCGCGAAGCAGGAGACAGCGCGTCATCGCGTGGAATGCAGGATGACGTCATGTGGGTGTCAAGTGTGAGTGTCACGCATACGAGTTGAAAGATGGCTAAACCGGAAGAGTGCAAACTGACCCTTGAAAGCGTCCTGCCTGCGGATACGCGGGATGCGCTCCGGCATTTGGACCTTTACGCGCGGAAGAAGGCGGAGGGGCTGCTGCACGGGGCGCACAAAAGCCGCCGCAAAGGGGTCAGCACCGAATTTGATCACCATAAGCAATACATGCCGGGCGATCCCATCAAGCACATGGACTGGAAAGTCTCGGCCCGGCACGAACATTATTTCATCAAGCGCTACATCGAAGACACCTCGTTGAGCGTACGCCTGGTGGTGGACAGCAGCGCCAGCCAGAAACAGACCACGGGCGGGGTCAGCACCTGGCTGCAAACCGCTCGGCTCGCGGCCAGTCTCGCGTATCTGGTGCTGCGGCAGCGGGATGCCGTGGGCATGATCATGGCCAGCACGGGACAAACCGTCTGGTTGCCGACGTCCTCGACGCAGACCCAGTTGGTTCGTATTCTGCAGGCTCTGGTGAACGCGACGCCGCGTGACGCCGACGCGCTGCAGGTGTCGCTGCGCGCCCTTTTGGAGCGCGAGTCGCGGCGCGGCTTGGTCGTAATCATCTCCGACCTGATGTTCGATCCCGATACCGTGCGGCTTGACATGCGCAAACTGCAAGCGCGCGGCCATGAAGTGATCCTCATTCAGGTGCGCGATCCGGTTGTGGAGACGTTCCCCTTCAATCGCTGGATGCGGTTCGAATCGCTTGAGCGGGCGGGTGTGCGCTACCGCGTGGACACGGTTCCGCTGAAACGCTTCTATCTCGAAGAATACCGGGAATTTATGGACGGATGGAAGACCTGGGCCCGGAAGCACGATGTGCATTTCATAACCCTGCGCAGCGATGAATCGGTTGAAACCGCTCTTTCGGAATACCTGATGCTGCGCGCCGGACGGGGAGGCGGATCGTGAATTTTGCCTATCCCGGCCTGCTCTACGGGCTCCTGTTGGGCCTCATCCCCATCATCGTCTATTACCTGATGCGCTTCCGAGCGCTGCGGGTTCCGTGGGGTGCCGACTACATTCTCGAGCGCGCGCTGGCACGCCGGCGGCGCAAACTGTATCTCGACCAGATCATTCTGTTGGCGCTGCGCGCTCTGGTGGTGATGGCGCTGGTCACCGCATTCGCCCGGCCGCAGTCACGCACGGCGCACGGGACGGAGACCGGCGGCGAGGTGTTGCGGATCCTCCTGGTGGACGGATCCTACAGCATGCTGGCCGGCGAAGGTTCGCAAAGCCGGCGTGATACGGCTGTCGAGGCGATGCGCGGACTGGTCTCGAGCTGGACCCGCGGGGAGCAGTGGTCGCTCTACATGCTGGACAGTCATCCCCGCTGGATCGTTGATCGTGCCAGCGTGGTCAACGCCAGCCAAAGCCTGGCCATCCTGAACGCCCTCGAGTATGAGGAGTGCGCCGTTTCAATCGCATCCGGTCTCGAAGCCGTGCTGGCGCACGAAGCGGGGCAATCGCGTGAGATTTACATCTTTACCGACGACCAGGCGACGAATTGGAAGGGGGCTGACAGCGTGATCGCGGAGATCGACGACAACACCCGCTTGTTCTGGATCAACCCGACGCTGGAAGATCATCGCAACCTGGCGGTCACAGACCTGCAGCTCGGCCACGAGCGTGTGCTCCGCGGGTACCCTTTTTCCGTGTATGCGCAGGTCCAGAATTTCAGTGTGGAATCGGTGCGTGACGCGGATCTGACCTTTTTGGCGAACGGTGCGATGATCGGAAGCGAGCGTGTTTCGCTGCCGCCGGGGCAAAACGCGCGCGTGCGGATGGAACTGCGGCTCGACGAGCTCGGCCCGCAGGTCATCACCGCACGGCTCAGCCGCGACGCGCTGACAGTCGATAATGCGATGTCCGCCGGCGTTGAAGTGGTTGATTCGGTTTCGCTGCTGGTGTTGCGCGATGCGGAGCGCACCGACAAATTTGAGACGTCGGCCGGGTTCCTGGGGCTGATTGCCCGCGTGCTTGCCGGTGGCGCGGGGAAAGAAGCGCAAGGCCCTCTGCGGGTGACGGAGCACGCTGAACCGGGGTGCGACCTCTCGTTGCTGATGGCGTACGACGCCGTGGTGCTTGATGGCGGCCGGACGTTGACGCCTGCACTGGCCGAGACGCTACGCCAATATGTTGTGGAGAACGGTGGCGGGCTTATTCTGGCCATGGATGATACGGTCGATCTGCCGGTCTGGTGTCAACAACTTGGCCCGGCGCAACTGCTGCCCGCTCTTCCGGTGCGTGTGCACAACGAGCCGATTGCAGGCGATGCCTTCCGCCGCTTGAGCCGGTCCGGATTTGATCTTCCCGGACTGCGCGATCTGGAGACGGATGCCGACGGGGACATCACCCAGTTGCAGTTTTTCACCTGGGTCGAGTTCGAGTCACCGATTCCGGGCACCGGGGTTCTGGCGCGCTTTTCAGACGGCTCGCCCTATGCGATGCAGTATCGGTTTGATCGGGGGTCCGTGTTGGTGCTGGCCGCCGGGCTAAGCTCGCGCAACAACAATTTGCTCGTCCGCGAAACCGTGTATCCGTTTCTGGTTCACCTGTTTGTCGAGGCAGCCAGCTCCGGGCAATACACCCGCCGTGTCGGGCTTCACGAGCCGGTGCGCCTCCTGGTGAAGGGCGATCCGCCACCCATCGCGGTGCAGTTCGGTCTCGAAGGCCAGGAACCTGTTCTCGCCACCCTCACACCGCACGCTCAGGGAACGTATGTGGAATACACGGCTGGCGCGGACCGAAGCGGGCCGGCGTCGCTGCTCGTGCTGCGCGAGACGAGCCGCGAGCGGGTCTGGATCGGCGTACAAGGCGAGCGGTCGGATTCGGATCTCACGTCGATCCCCGCAGATTATCGGACGCGTCTGACCGAACGCTTTCACTTGACCGAGGTGGCCTCAGCCAAGGAATTGAGTGAGGCACTCGCGTCCAGCGGACAAGGGGTGGAACGGTATGCGTGGGTGCTGATGGCCGTATTGCTGTTTGGAATGGGTGAAATGCTGATGGGCTTACGATTCGTCTAGAAAACCTCAGGCCGCCGGCCTGACACGAAGCGATTTATGGAACAACCATTAAGAACCGTTGAGTTTGCCATGCGCTTTGCCGCCGCCTTGTCGGCTTGGTGGCTGCTGCTGGCTGTGCCGCTCGTGGTGCTGCTGGCCGTCATGCTCTATCGCCGCCAGTCGCGGGCCATTACGCCCGGGCATGCGTGGGGCCTGACGCTGCTGCGCGCCATCATCCTGACGGTCGTGGTTGTGCTCGCCTTCCGTCCCAGCCTCATTCGTCGCGACATTGCGACCTTCCCGGGTCGGATGCTGTTGGTCTTGGACGATTCCGCGAGCATGGGTATTCACGACCGCGCGTTAACCGAAGACGAGGCTTTGATCATTGCGAATAAGACGCAGGACGGCTTTGCCGCCCGCGAAGCCCCGGCGGCCAGCCTGCGCGACAATTTCCTCGCGACGGAGCGGATGCTGATCCGTTTTGAGCAGTTCGGTCGCCGCGCGGATCGCCAGCGTGATGTGTTTTGGCAGGAGGCAAACCGCGTCAAGGACCAGGTTTATGAGCAGCTCGAATCCATGGCGGAGCGGGCGAGTGATCTGGCGAACAGTGCGGGTGACCCCGCGACCCTCCACGACGCGGCGACTCGCTTCCGGGATCTCCAGACCTTGCTCGAACCGCTGTTTGTCGGCGACGAACCCCAGTCCGGCGAGTTCGTGCTCAAAATGCGGTCCGCGCTGAATGAGCTGACGGATGTGTTGAGCGTGGCGCAAGTGGAGGCGGACCGGGCGCGCATCGACGCCGGCGACCCGGTGCCGACGGCCGCCATCGAGACCGTGCGGAACGCGCCGCGTCTGGATCTGGCATATGCCTGGATCAAGCGCCATCGCGACGCGCTGATCGCCTCGCTTGAGGGGGTGAGCCTGTGGGTGCTGCCGTTGGCGCAACAGGGGGCGATCCGCCTGTCCAAGATCGAACCGGGCGTTCCGGCACTTTCCACCGTCGAAACCGACATTACCGGTGTTCTGTTGCGGCACATCGAAGAAGAGAATCCGTTTCCGCTGGTGGGCATCGTCCTGTTCAGCGACGGGCGCAATCTGGGACGCGTTCCCCTTGAAAGCGTCACCCAGGCCGCCATCCGGCGTGCGATTCCGATCTACACCGCAGGCGTCGGTAGCCCGGAGGAGCCGTTCGATATCGCGCTGCGCGGGGTCTACTATCCGCCCGTGGCGGTCGTGGGCAAACCGCTGGGCATACGGACGCAACTCAAAACCGTGTTGTCTGAAACGCAATCCGTTGACATCGCGTTGTCCATGGCGGACCAAGAGCCGATCGTAACCGAGAAAATCGAGATTGCCGGGACTCAGGAAATGCGGCGTCGGCTGGTCTTTAAGCCCGAAGCGGAAGGTTTGCAACGGCTGTCGCTGCGTGTCGACAGTGTTGAGGAGGAGGTTGTTCCCCTGAAAAACAACCATCTGGATTTCACGGTGCGCGTACGGAAAGAGCGCGTGCGTGTCTTGTTTCTCGACTGGAAACCCCGATGGGAGAGCCGGTTTGTGCTCAATATCCTGAGCCGCCTCGATTACCTGGATGTCAATGCCCTCATTGGCCTGGTACAGCCGGACGGTGTGCTCAAGCGAGGCGTCGGCAAGGGGTTTTGGCCCGAGAATCCGGAACTGCTGGCCTTGTATGACCTGGTGATCCTGGGCGAACTGCCGTCTGATTTGCTCACGAAGGCCGAATGGCAGGCGCTGAACGACTATGTTGAAGCGGGCGGGAGTCTGGCCCTGTTGGGCTCGGGACGGCTCGACCCCCTGCCCGGCACCGTCGTGCAGAACCTGTTGCCGGCCCTGCCCCGTGCGGCGAAGACACTCCCGCCGGCCGATGCGGAAACGCTGCATCTGACCGCTGCCGGATGCCACCATCCCGTCACACGCGCGTTGAAGGACATCCTCCAGAGCACCGGTTTCGTGGCGGCGGAGGGGTGGCGCGAGGATACGCTGGGACTGTTGCAGACAGGCGATGGGCGCCTGCTCGTCAGCACCCGGTTTGTCGGCGCCGGCAAGACACTGTTCCTGGATACCGATCGCCTGTGGCGGCGGTTGAACCCCAGCGCGCTCGATGCGCACGCCGCGCTGGTCGCGGGCATTGCGGACTGGGCGATCGAGGCCCGCAAACCGGCTGATCAGCAGCCGCAACCCGACCTGTTCCGCTATGCCAGCCACGAATCGGTGCAAATCTGGACGGCGGCAGACAGCGCCACGAACCCCGTGGTCGAAGTGCGCGACGGTGATCGCATGCTGGAGGCGCCGGCGTACCGGGCGCACCCCGGCGCAACCTGGGCGGCTGCGGTGTTCGAGTCGTTGCCTCCGGGCGACTGGATCGCGACGGTGCGCGGCGGCGGTGCTGCGTCCGAACCGATTCGCGTGGTCGATCGGAGCCGCGAACTGCACGATCTTTCGCGCGACGAGACGTGGTTGCGCGCGCTGGCTGCCAATGCCGGCGGGCAATACACCGCGTTTACCGACGCGGGCAGGCTTTTGAATCACATCCAGCCGACCAGCCGCATCGAGCGTCGCGAGCGCATCTGGCGGCTCTGGGACTCGTCCTGGGTGCTCGGCGGCCTGATTGCGGCGCTGACGATTGAGTGGATCTGGCGGAAACTGGCGGGACTTGCCTGATGCGAAAACAACTCCAACATCTGCCGAAACCCGTGGCGCGGACGCTTATCAGCTTTTACCGCCGCGTCCGTTTTTATGGATTGATGCGGTCGCTGGTCGCGCCGCTGTTGTGCTATGCGCTGCTGGCGTTGATCGCGACGCATGTGGATCGTTTTCTGTTCCTCGATGGGCCCGCGCGTCTGTGGCTCAGCGGGATCACGCATGGCTTCAGCCTGCTGGCGGTCGTCGTTTCGGTATGGGCTTTTGTCCGGCGGCGCGTGCCGGTCAGCACGCTGGCCTACGAGCTGGAACGCATGCTGCCGAAAGCGACGGCTGAACGTGTGGTCACGCTGAACGACGTGATGGGCCGGCAGACCGACAGCCACCAGGAGAATGGCGGTGTCCATGCGATGCTGCTGGCGCAGCTCACCGCTGAAACAGTGACGCTGTGTGAACGCCTGCCGCATGCCGCACGGCTGGCCCGTGATCGCCATCTGAAGCGTCAGATCCGGGGGCTGGCCCTGCTGGCGCTGGTTTATACAGGCTTGTTCGCTTTGCCCACCTACCAGTTTCCGTTGATGCTGCAGCGGTTGACCTATCCCCGGATGAACCTGCCCAAGCCGAGTTTCATGCGGCTGACGGTGACGCCGGAAAGCGCCGTGATCGGCCGGGGCGGGGAAGTCGTCCTGCAGGTGCAGGTGGAAGGCGAAATCCCGCGGTTGCTGCGGCATCCGCTGCGGTGGCTGGGGGCGGATGCCAGCCGCAGTCTGCTGGCGTCCGCGACCGGTGACGTCGCAGCACTCGCCGTGACGTCCGACGCCCGGCCGATGAGTCGCGTGCAGAGCCGGTTGTTTGTTTCGTCGCTGACCGACTTGCAGGAGAGTTTCAGTTATCTGGTGCGTTGCGGCGACGCGCAGACCGACATCCGGTTTGTCCATGTCGTGGCGCAGCCGCGCGCCACAGGGGTGTCTGTGGAGGTGGAACCGCCCCCGTATACCCGCTTGCAAACCACGGTCTTTGACGACTTCCGTGATCCGATTCCCGTCTTCGGCAACAGTCATCTGAAAGTGCGCTTCGGGTCTGATCAGTTTCCTCTGAAGGCCGCGCGGCTGATGGCGTTGCACGATGGCAGTCTCATCAAAGAGCTGAATCCCGACCCGGTCACCCACGACTATGTGTACGAATTCGAGATGACCTCTCCGATCGACTTTGAGATCGTGCTTGTCAACGCGTTTGAGTTTGAAAACAATGATCGCGTCCGGATCATGCTGCAGTTGCGCGAAGACCAGCCGCCCGGAATCCGCCTGGAATATCCGGCAGGCGATATAACGGCCGTTCAGGGAGATTTGGTGCCGATGCATATGGAACTGACGGATGATCTGGGGTTGCTGGAGGGCTCCATCCGCTATCAGATCAATCCCGATCAGACTGGCCACGCAGGGGGGCGCGAAATCGCGTTGCTGGTAGAGGAGGGCTCGCTGCAGCAGACCCTTTCCGCGATGTTTGATCTGGAGGCGTCTGGGGCCGTTCCGGGCGACGAAGTGTTGCTGTGGGTGCGTATCCGTGATACGGGGCGTATCGACGAGCGCTCGCAATCCGTCCGTATCCGTGTGACCGCCCTTGCCGGTAACGAGAATGAGCGGCGGCGTCTTGTGGCACTGCGCCTGGTCGGACAGATGTTGAAGACGATTGAACCCGCCGCCGATGCTCCCGGCGTGCTGGTGCTGAACGCGACCTCCTACGAGGCGGTCACGGCCGCCGCCAAAGCCCAGAATCTCCTGCTGAACAGTGAAGCCGCACTCCAGAGCCTTCTGGATTTTCTGGAACGCGAGCACCACTTCACGGATAGTCCGGACGCCGCCCTGGACGTGCGCTTGCTCCGCGGTGTGATTGCCGCACGGCTCGAGCTGCCACTGAAATACCAGGCGGGCGCGGATGACCGCGCCGAATCACGCACGGCGGCCCTGCACCAGATGGCCGATGAACTCCTCTCTCCCTTGATGTGCGAACGGATGGGGCGCGATCTTATCCGCCGCGCGATCAGCTTGCGAAATGAAACGAGGGCGACGGTGAGCGCATCCTCTGGCGACACCCAGCGGCCCAGGAATCGCGCCACCTTTGAGCGACGCGTCGACCTGCTGATGGAAGCGCTCGACAGTACGAGCGCCGACATGGTTGCGTTGACCCGAATATCCCCGCTGGTCAACAGTGACACCGTGCTGGGCTTTACCCGGCAGATTAGCCGCGCTGTCCGTGATCTCAAAGTGTCGGATCCCTCCCGCCAGCAGGTTGCCAATAAGACCATATGCGATCAGATTGACGGGTGGATCGGATTGCTGCTGCCGGCACTGCCGGAATGGAATGCCCAAAGACGTGCGGCACGCACGACGTTGCAGGGGCAATACGACGCGATTCACGAGGTGATGCTCAAGGCGTGGCGAACCGTCCCGCAGACGATGTCTGCCGAGGAAACTCGGTGGCTGGCTACCGACGCCCGGATGATCGAGCGCAGTCCCTTTCTGGGTCTGACCGAACGGCTCGACACGACTCCAAACGGACCGAAGCGGCTTGCGGATCCGGCCACGCAGGCGGCTGCCGATTGTGAATCCGCCTGGCTGTCACAGAGCGCCATCGCGAGCACGTACGCCGCGTGGAGCGAGGGCGCCCGCGTTACGCCGGTGGTGCGGCGGCTGGCCGCGGTGCTCAAAGCCGTTGATTCCGCCACCACGGACGTCGCGCGCGCAGCCGCCTTGGACAGACTCCGGATGTTCGACAGTAACACGGATGCCACGGATAGCGCCGTGGAATCACCGCCGGTATCCTGCGGGTTATACGCGCACCTTCCCGCGCTGACGGAAGCCCCCGCCGGTGCCGTGGAATCGTATGATGAAGCCATTGCAAGACTGGCTGCGGACGCGGACGCGTTGCTCGGTGGATTGAAGGGCATGACCGCGTCCGCCGATCCGGCTTCCGTTCCCGACTATTCACCGGGCCTCGTCGCGCTGGAGTCGGGATTGACCACGTGGGAAGCGGATGTTCTGCGGCTGACCTACCAGATTCACATCGATCTGTCCTACGGCGATCCCCGCCGCGAGCAGACCGCGCGACTCTCCCTCATGCTTCCCGCGCTCCGCGCGGTGATCGACCGTTACGAAGTCGTTGTGCCCCCTCTGATCAGTCGCTTGAGAAACCGCGCGCGGAAGACTTCTGGAGCCGACGGTCCTGCGGCGGTCACGCTGGATCTGGAAGATCTTGACCGGCGTGTGGCATCCCTGGGGAGCGGGTTGAAGCGTGCGGCCGAGCTCGTTCCGGGCGACCCGCTCGCCGGGGTGGAGAACTATGCCGTGCGCGATGTCCGCAGCACCTGCACGGCCGCCCGCATGCTTGCGGAAGCGAAAAATCCGGTGGCCGTCGCCGAGGCATTCTTCGCCCAGCATCCGGCGGCTGCGGCGCTCGTGATCGAACAGCGCATGCCGCTGTTTCAGAAGCTTAAACAGCACATTAATCAGGCCGTCATCGTGCTGCCGGAAGAAACCGCCGTGGGCGCGGCATTCCTCGATGCGATGCGGCAGACCGAGCGGCTTGTTGATGAGATGGGGCTCCTGATCGAGCGCTTTGGTGCGCTTGACGGGGAGGGAACCGTACGTGAAATTGCCGCCGACACCCGCGCGCGTGTGAAGGCATTGATCCGACCCGATCGCGGGGCCGGCGCCGCGACGCTGGCACGCGACAGACTGGCTCTGGATGAGTTGCAGCGCCAAATGGAAGTGTATGAGTACCGCGTGCGCGAGTTGATCACGAAGTATTCGCCGCCGACGTCGTCGGGCTGGTGGGGCGGCCCCGTCGGCATCTGGGATGGTGTCTCGCGTCGGGATGCCGAACATGCCCGTAGCCGCATGATGGCACAGTATGACCGCGCGCGTCGCGAAGCCGTCCTGGGGTTTAATGCCGTGATCAGCCAACGCAGCGAATCCGCCGCGGCGTTGCCCGATGCGCCGTTGGCCAGCGCGCTCTTCGCGTGGCGCACGCTCCACTCCTCCCTGGGGGGAGACACGGTCATGCGGATCCCGAAAAAGCGGACCGACCTGGCGAATGATCCCTGGATGGTCTATCTGTTGGGCGAATTGGAGAAAATGCGAAAATCCGTACGGACCCAGAACGGCGGCGGGGTGCGACGTTACAAGGAACCCACGTCGCGTTTGCCGGACTCGCTTTCCGGATACTTGATGAGGCGCGGATTATGAAAATGATTGTCCTGTCGGTTCTGCTGGTGGGGGTGTCCGGGCTGAGGGTTTACGCGCAGCGTCCCGACGCGTCCGTTGCCCGTGTCGATCCCGCGCGTACAGAAGGGGCCATCATCGGTGGGTTGCGGTGGCTGGCCGAACGCCAGATCCAGGAGGGGTCGGATGCGGGATCGTGGCCCGTTGCAATCGCCAATTACAGGCCGGCCATCGCGTCGCTGGCCGGACTGGCCTTTCTCGCCAATGGCCACCTTCCGGGCGATAGCGGACCCTACGGCGAGTTGCTGGCGAAGACGTTGAAGTATGTCATGGGTACCATGGCGAACGACGGGTATCTGGGACAAGGTGACCGCTCGGGGATGTATATTCACGCGATTAGCACGCTTTTCGGTCTCTCCTGCCTGGGCATGCAGCAGGATGAGACGGTCGAGCCCGAGTTGGCGGACTGGTGCCGCCGGAGTCTGGAGTCGATCATCCGCGCGCAGCAGGTGAAGAAGGAGGCGGTAGCACAAGGCGGCTGGCGGTATGATCCCTACACGTCCGATAGCGACGTCTCGGTGTCCTGCTGGCAACTGCTGGTGCTCCACTCGGCGCGTCAGGCCGGATTCAACGTGGATCCGCCGGTCTTCAATTCGGCACTCGCGTACCTCAACCGCTCCTTCCTGCCCGCCAAAGCCAAGTCCGGGGAAAAACAGGGCGAACCGGCGGGCGGCTACATGTACCTGCCCGGTGTAAGCCGCGAGCCCAAACCGTCCTCAACGGCGTTGGTGGTCTTCATTCAGTCTCTTTTTAACGCAATGCCTGAAAAGCGTACTCGAGAATCCCTGGTGTATCTGCGCCGTTATCCGCCGTCATGGGGCGGGGCCCAGTATGGCGGGTTCTTTTATTTCTCCGCGTTCTACATGGTTCAGGGAATGTTCCAGATCGGCGGAGTCGAATGGGAGACGTTCGGCTCCAGCATGGCCAAGGTGTTGCTCGATCATCAGGCAGGCGACGGCAGTTGGCCCTATCCGCCCGACAATAATCCGCCCGCGCAACTGAGGGGAACCGGCCCGGCCTATCCGGTGGCCATGGCGGTGCTCATGCTCTCACTCGATAAACAGTACCTTCCCATGTACCAGCGCCAGAGCCAACTCTACGACGCCGGATCGTCCGTATCCGGGGAAGAGCCGGTTGTGGCGGAGGTGACTTCCCCTGTCAAAACCATACCTGTGGGAGGAACACCCGCAGGTGGCAAGACGGATGATTTCTCAATGGTCCCCCCCAGCGCGATGCTTCCCCCCCCGATTCCTGCGGCGGACGTGGGTTTGAATGTCGGCGGGTGGAATGATGGGGGTGGGACGGACGATTACGAAGAGGATTACGAGGGACGGAAGAATGGGTTCCTTTTTTAGGGTGTGATCGGGTGCCCCATCGTCACGCAACAGGCGTCCGCCATCCGAGACGAACACGGCCATCAGCACGCAACGGCTGAAGGACGCCGGGGTTCAGGGGCTTTTCGGACCCCGGTGGTACAAGGAGTCAAGGATAGCCGAATCCGGGGTCAATTCTTTCGGAAAACCGGCGATTTCGACCATTCGTTCGATCAGGATGTCCATTTGGTCGCCGCTCGACGCCGCCAGCTCCAGGAGACTGGTCACGGGGTCGTCGGGGGCTTCGGCCTGATGTTTTTTAAGCGTCATGCTAATGGTGGCGTTGATGACCGTGAGCGGCTGTCGGAGTTCCTGTCCCAGTTCGGCCAGCACGTTGCGGAGCTTGCGCTTGGTGATGCGATTGCTCGATTTTTCATGTTCGGGATGGGGCGGATGCGCGAGCAACGTCTTCAAGGTTTGAATCTTGGCGTGCGCGTCGCCGATGGACTCATTAACTTGCTGGTTTGCCAGGATGAGAGCCTGCGAGCTTGCTGTGTCCGTGGCCCTGGATCCATCGGCGTTGGCGGTGGACGCCTGCTTGAGATTTTCCACCAGTGAGAGCAGGCGTGCGGCGCGGGCCGCCGCCGCTTCGCGGGCGGTCGCATCGTCAACCGGCGCATCATCTCCCCCGATCACCAGGGTTTCCCAGTCATCTTCCGTCAGCCCCGCCGCAAAGAGTTTCTCGCGCAGCACTTCCAGATCCGTTTCATCTTTTGATGCGCGTCTGACCTGACGCCGGAGGCGTTCCTCGGAGGCCTGGGCCAAGGCCTTCTGCTTTATGAATCGGGTCACCACCCCCTCGATCTCAAGGCTCTCCGTCAGGTCTTCGACGGTCGTGGAGATGGCTTCACTGGCCTCCTCGGCATGCGCGTTTCCGGTGATCTGGTCCTTGAGTTTCGTTTCCACCTGCTGGAGGATGCGCTTGACGTTCTGGCGCCCTTTTTGTGTTCGACTGGACGGATTCAACATCATGCCGGCGCAGGCCCGTTGCAGCGCCTCCGTGAGCGAGGCAGCGGTTGCCTGGCCATTGGGGTCGGATCGGCCGACGGCGTCCAGGATGCCTTGGGCCAGCAAGTCGGCCGTGTCGCTGCGGTTACACAGACTGGACAGGTCAGCGTCGGTCGGCGCGTCTCCTGTGAGATACGAGAAGATCTGTTTGACAATCGCCTCACGGGCGGCGGCCTCGGCCTCGGCGTCAGGCGTCTCGTCGCTGAGGGTCGTCACGGTTTCGTCTTCGGCCAGCCGCTGGTAGGTATATTTTGCGGTCTTGATGTTGGTAAAACGGGCCGCTTCGATGAGTGTAAGGCAAGCCTCGGTGTCACCGACCTTGGGCGACGGCTTGGCCAGCAGATTGATCAGGTTGTCAAATTCGACGTCCTGCAGTTCGGGGAGCAGCGTCAGGTTGTCGATACCCAGCCCCGACAGGCGCCCCCGCAGTAATTGTGTGGGGGAGGATTGCCCGCCGATGGGGGTGTTGTGGACGAGAAATCCATCCGGGTGCATGGCGATGTCAATCGCGCCGAATTCCTTGAAATAGTTTCGCAGGAGGGTCAGCGAGTCCATCTTCTTGCTCTGCGTGACTTTATGCTGGATGCCGTACAGGTTCGTGTTGGCGATCACATAGCCGAGTGAATGCAACACCGCGCAGACGGCTTCTATCGAGCCGGCCGGAGCCACGGTTGGATCTTGTTCAAGTGTCATGCTTTCGCTTTCCTGTTTCGATGGTCGTATGATGGCCAAACGGTATGAATATGTCAACGAGAAACTCAGGTGGGTGCAGCATTTAGGATACATCGATCAGGCGAGGCCGGTGTGGCGCAGCAGCGGCTCGATTGCGGGGGGACGGCCGCGGAAGGTCTGGAATACGTCCATTGGGTGAATGCTGCCGCCAAGGGCGAGGAAGGTGTCGCGGAAGCGCCGACCGGTGTCGCGGATGGCGTCGTCGTTTTCGAGACCGGCCTCTTCAAACGCGGCGAAGGCGTCGGCGGCGAGCACCTCGGCCCATTTGTAGCTGTAATAGCCGGCCGCGTAGCCGCCCGCGAAGATATGCGAGAAGGAGCAGAGCAGTCGGTCTTCGGGGAGGAGTGGTGTGGGGAGGATGCGGTCGGCGGTGTTGCGCTTGACGGCCTCAGCGTCGGCTGCCCCAGGACGCGGGTATCGGGCATGCAGATCCATGTCGGTGGCGCCGAGGTAAAGCTGGCGGAGCATCGCCGAGGCGGCCATGACGTTTTTGGCCGCCACGATGCGGTCGAAAAGGGTGTCTGGGATCGGGGCGCCGGTCTCGATATGTCGCGAGATGGCCCGGAGGGTGGCGCGATCATAGCACCAGTTCTCCATGAACTGGCTGGCAATCTCCACGGCGTCCCATTCGACGGCGTTGATCCCCGAGGCGTCGGGCTCGTCCACGGTGGTGAGCATGTGCTGGAGGGTGTGGCCGAATTCGTGGAACAGGGTCTGCACATCGCTCAGGCGCATGAGCGAGGGACGTCCTTCGGCGGGCGGCGTCTGGTTGCAGACGATGAGCGCGAGCGGGCGGCGCAGCGAACCGTCCGGGAGACGGGCGCGTGTGCGGAAGTCGTTCATCCAGGCGCCTGAGCGCTTGGTCGCGGGGCGCGAGTAGGGGTCGACGTAGAACCAGGCGCGCGGGGAGCCGTCGGTGGCATCGACACGGAACACACGGACATCGGGATGCCAGACCGGAGCGACGCCGTCGTCGGGGACGATCCGAACGTCAAAGAGGCGTTGTGCAAGGGCGAAAAGGCCGTCGAGCACGAGCGGAAATTGAAAATAGGCGCGCAATTCCTCGTCGCTGTAGCGGTAACGCGCTTCCATGAGGCGTTCGACCCAGAAGGACCGGTCCCAGGGGCTGAGTTCGGCGCCGGTGAAGCCGTGCTCCCGGGCGAAGGCGAGCAGGTCTGCGTTTTCGCGTACGGCGGTGGAACGGGCGGCGGCGGCCAGTTGGCCGGTCAGGGCGTCCACCGCCTCGACGGTGCCGGCCATCTTGTTGGCGAGGCTGATGGCGGCGAAGTGGGGATAGCCGAGCAGACCCGCTTTTTCGCGGCGGAGGGCGAGGATTTGTTCGACGCGAGCGGTATTGTCGCAGGGGGTTGCGGAGGCCTTGGCCGCCCCGGCGCGAAAGAGGGTTTCGCGGGTTTCGCGGTTACGGACGTGCATGAGAAAAGGGGCGGAAACGGCGGCGTCAAGGGTGATGCGCCACGGTCCGGATTCGGGGGTGGCCGAAGGCTCACCAGCCTCGCGCGCCGCCTGGGCGGCCAACGCCCGGACAGCCTGCGGGAGGCCGTCAATCCCGTCTGGCTCGCGAATCCAGAGGCTGTAGGTCTTGATGGCGTCGAGGACGGCGTTACCGAAGGCCGTGCCGGCTTGCGCCAGTTCACGCTGGATGGCGTTGAAACGGTCGCGGACTTCGCCGTCGAGACCGACGCCAGCCTGTTCCGCGCCGCGGATGGCGGCGTCGAGGACGCGGCGCTGGGTGGGGCCTGGGGCGCCGTCGGCGCGGATGACGCGAAAGCCGTCGTAGAAACGCCTGCTTTGGGCGATGCGGAGGGAGAACGCGACGACGTCGGGCTGCAGGGTCTGTTGAGCTTCACGCCAGGCGTCGCTGTTCATCACGCTGAGGAGGTGGTTGACCAGCCCCCAGGCGTCATAAAGCGGTTCGCAGAGGCGGTGGAGGGGCGCCATCAATCCGTCCCAGGTGGGCGTGAACGACGCCTCCAAGGCGTCTGCGGCCGTAGCGGCGTCGGCGAGGAGGGCGCGCACGGCCGGAACGGCGTGTTCGGGCGCGATGCGGTCAAAAGCGGGAAAGAACGCCGGGGAGAGAAGCGGATTGGCGTCGGTCATGCGGGCTCCGGCGGGCTGGCGTCGAGCCACTCGTCAACGGCGGCTTTGACGCAGGTGATGGCTTGTGCGAGCGGTGCGTTGAGGGTGCAGCCTGCGGCACGCGCGTGGCCGCCGCCGCCGAAACGCTGCGCGAGCGTCGTCGCGTCGATCGGCGCGCGGGTGCGAATGCTCAGGCGTGTGACCTTCTCCGATGGTTTTCCCTCGTAAAAGAAGAGCGCGATTCGGCTGCCGGCGAGAGACCGGGGGATTTCAATCACGTCTTCGGCGTCCGCTTTGATACAGCCGGTTTCGGAGAAGTCGCGGTCGGTCAGCGAGATCACGGCAACGTCGCCGCCGCGCCAGGCGTCGAGGGTGTTGAAGGCGCGGCGTTTGAGCTCGAGCACCTCGCGTGAGAAGAAGCCGTAGAGACGGTCATTGATCCAGGCGGTGCGGACGCCGTGTTTCAGGAGATCGGCTCCACAGCGGAGGGTCGAGGGGCGGGTCTGATCGTGGGCGAAACGGCCGGTGTCGGTGATGAGACCGACCCAAAGCGCCTCGGCGACGGCGCGGTCGAGGTGCCAGCCGGCGCGTTTGGCCAATTTCCAAATCATCTCGCTGGTCGAGCTGGCGGCCGCGTCGATCCAATTGATCGCGCCGAACCGGGAGTTCGTGCGGTGGTGATCGATATTCAGCAGCGGCACGTTGCGGGCGAGGGGCTGCAGGGGCTCGGGGATTCGGTCGAAGGCTCCGCAATCAAGGACGACCATCAGGTCATACGTGTTGCCGGCCACCTTCGCGGGCGAGACGAGCGGGCCACAGCTGCTGAGAAAACCGGGACTGCCGAGAAGGGTCGGATCGGCGCAGACCGTGATGCGGTTGCCGTGGCGGGTCAGCAGACGGCCCAGGGCCAACGTGCTGCCCAAGGCGTCACCGTCGGGGCGGACGTGTCCGGAGATCAGCAACGACTCCGCGCCGGAAAGGGCTTCCATCGCGCGGATGATCGGCGTCTTTCTGAGGGGTGATGTCATTGCCAACATGAGATTATTCCTCGGACGGAGGCTGGGCCGGCTGTTTTTTGAGGCGCGGCGGTTCGGGAAGGGAGCCGTTGAGGGCGTTTTCGGCTATGGCACGTGTATCCATGGGGAAGTCGCTGCGAATGATCCACTTGAGGAAGCCGGGGTCGTCACGGATCAGGTCCAAGACGCGCGCTCCCTTCTTTTTGCCGAAGTTGACGGCGAGTTGGCCGTCGATCCAGCGGAAACGTCCGGCGCGATCGGCATTGAAGGGGTCGCGCGGGTTCAACATCTGGTCGAGCGCTTCCAGGTTGGTCGGCAGGTCGGGGTAGCGTTTGAATTGACCGACGACCACATCGATCGTGGCACGGGTGTCGGCGTCCGCGCCGTGGGCATCGGTGTGCTCCCTGCCGCAATAGAAGACCAGCGCCGCTGCGAGGTTGCGCGGTTCGCGCGTGTGGAAGATCCGCTGGGCGTCAAGAATACGGCGGGAATCGGTCTCGAAGGCGATCCCCGCGCGGCTGAACTCCTCGCACAGGATGGGGATGTCGAAGCGGGTGATGTTGAATCCGCCGAGATCGGCATCGCCGATGAACGCCCGGATGTCGTGGGCAACAGCGGCGAAGGAGGGGCAGCTTTTGACACCCTCGTCCGTGATTCCGTGGATGGCGACGGTTTCGACCGGGATCGGCACGCCCGGATTCAGCAGCCAGGTGTGGGCCGTCTCGGTAGAGTCGGGGCTGATTTTGATGATCGCGAGTTCAATGATGCGGTCGGCGCGCGGCGTTAAGCCGGTGGCTTCCACATCCAGGAAGCAAAGGGGGCGGTCGAGTTTGAGAGGAAACATGGTCACATCCTTTTCAGCCTTTAAAGATCACGAATTTGCGCATGACGTAGTTGATCAGCAGGGAACTGACCAGATTGGCGCCGAATGCGTAGGTGGTTTGCAGCCCCTGATGGGTGATCAGGAAGGTCTGGCAGGCGGTGCCGATGGCCAGGCTGATGCCGGACACGCCGAAGAAGAACAGAAATTCCAACGCCCAGTGGTGGCGCCCGGGTTTGAACACGAACAACCGGTTCAGAAAGTAGCAGACGGTGTTGGCGATCACGAAGGCGATGGCATTGCAAAAACCGGCGTTCCACGCGCGGGCCGATTCTGAAATCGCCGGGGCCGTCAGCCCGAACAGGCGTATGATGATGTCGTCTTGCGTCAGGCAGGGAAACAGAAACAAGCCGCAGACAAAAAACGCGGCGACATGGATGCCGGTCGCGAGACCGCCGACGAGGCCGTATTTGATGAATTGCACCACGGGGTGGACGTCATGGCTCAATAACGCGCGGAATCCCGCCCCCTGCATCCGGTGGGGTGGCGCGGGGTTCTTCGCTGGGGGCGCTGGGTCGATTACCTGCATGACGGTTAACCTTATATCATAACCGCGCAGGGGTTGGAAGTGCGAACCGAATGCGGCGGAAAGGGCGCATGGCAGTTCTGATGAGGGTTACTCCTTAATCTTAATCGTAATCTTAATCGTAATCTTAATCTTAATCCCCCACCCCTCGCCGATCCGACTCGGTGACGGCTCCCTGCTCATGCACACGATCAGGGGATGTGCTGCGGATCAATCCGACCAGCATGGAGACATTTCGAACGAGGATTTCTTTTCCCGGTTCAGCCTGCGCAAGTCGCTTCTTGGCCACAAGCAAGTCCAAGCATGCCGCACACTCTAAAGCCGAACCACGGGCAATGTCAAAAAAACGGCAACGGTCCGGGGCGGTGTAGTTGCCGTTTCCCTCAGCAATATTCAAAGGAATGGACGTCGAAGCCCTGTCCAACTGGCCATGGACTGCCAATCCCTTGGGCAGGGTCTCCAAGATCTCGTCGGCCCAAACGACAAATCTGACCGCCTCCTGATAAACAGTCAACTTCTCATGATCAAAACCTGTATTCATTGGTGACAGTGTACAATCACATGCATAGCCAAAGCAAGATTACGATTATGATTATGATTACGATTATGAATCAACGACCCTCATCAGAACTGCCATGCGCCACCCGCGGAAAGTTATCGTTGACAAGAGCCGGATTACATGTCAATTTGTACGACATCGTGGGGCTCATAGGGAGGCTCTCGTTTGAAACCAAGGAGAATCGTGTATGAAGAACTGGGCAGTTATGTGTTGCGTGGCGGTCGTGTTGTCGGTTGCGGGCTCGGGATGCGTCGTCCCGATGCGTGGTTCGGTGATGGGTCCGATCACGGTGGACCACGTCGGACCGGGTTCGACGGTCGACAACACGGTGCGCCCGCTCAAGCGAGGTGAGGCGAAGGCGGCGGGCATCCTGTTCTTTGCGACCGGCGATGCATCGATTCAGACGGCCATGAAGGCCGGCGGAATCACCCGGGTTCACCACATCGACTACGACGTGAAGAACATCCTGTACGTGTACAGCGAAGTGATCACGATCGTCTACGGGGAATAATCCTGAAAAGGGCAAAAGACTGTGAGGCTGTTATGAACAGTAAGTATCGTATGAGTCTCATTATTCTTTCAGCAGCAATCGCAATGGGCGGCCTGTCTGGATGTGCTACATGGGACAAACTTGACCGGACGGAGAAGGGCGCCGTTATCGGAGCCGGCGGAGGCGCTATTTTGGGCGGAGTTGTTGGCGGAACCAAGGGCGCCGTTATCGGTGGGGTCGGAGGTGGGGTCGCCGGGGGGGTCATCGGTCACACCACGGATGATAAATAGGCAAGGCGCTTGCTTAAGGGGCTTTTGCCATCTTAATCGTAATCCTAATCCTAATCCTAATCTTGATCTTAATCTACTGGTGGAGAACGGATTACGATTAGGATTACGATTAGGATTGTGATCGGAAAAATCGCTTAAGTAAGCGCCATTGCTCTCTTGGTCGAACGATTCAGCTAAGGCGCGCGGGTCATCGCGTCGCCTTCAGCGCCTTGTTGGGCGATCTTATCGTCCAAGTATAACATCGATCCCATTTATGACGGCGGTCACATGCCGTGGTGAAAGGCAACCCACTCGCTCCATGAGTTGGCTTCGGTCCAAGGTAACGATTAAAGAAAGCACACATCACCTTGGCTGACTACCATTCGACGCGCCGCAACGCTTGACGAGCGGCCCTCCGTGTGAAAGCGTCTCCTTCCGGCCCAACTTCCCGCAGAACTTCGTTCATCGAGGAAGTGATTTTGTCGTCTTCGTGCTGCACCACGAAGTCCGCTAATGCGCGTGCGTATAATCGGCTACGCGTCACGCACAATCGGTGGGCAAGGCGTTCGCCCTGCTCGAAGATATCTTGAGGAATGGATAATGCCGTTTTCATACCATTGGTATTACCTATTTACTGTGGTGCTGTCAACCCCGTTTTTCGACAAACTTTCAGGCCGTGAATACGGTATTCTCGATGACCTTCCACGGCAGACCGTGGACGTTGAGAGCGGCCATGAAGGGATCGGGATCGAACTGCTCCATGTTGAACACGCCCCGACCCGACCACGCGCCGGTGAGCATCATCTTGGCGCCGATCATGGCGGGTACGCCGGTCGTGTAGGAGATGGCCTGCGAGCGGATCTCGCGGTAACAGGCCTCGTGGTCACAGATGTTGTAAACGTAGACGGTTTTTGGGCGACCGTCTTTCGTGCCGCGCACCTGGCACCCGATGCAGGTCTTGCCTGTGGTCAGCGGGCCGAGCGAGGCGGGGTCTGGCAGGAGTGCCTTGAGGAATTGCAGCGGCACGATCTGCTGCCCGTTGAAGGTCACCGGGTCGATGCGGGTCATGCCGACGTTCTTGAGCACCTCCAGGTGTTTGAGGTAGTTGTCCGAAAAGCTCATCCAGAACCGCGCGCGCTTCAGGCCGGGTATGTGGCGCGCGAGTGACTCCAGCTCTTCGTGATACATCAGATAGACATTCAGCGATCCAAGGCCTTCGGGCATGGTGAAAGACTGCTTCTGCGAGAGGGGTTCGGTTTCGACCCACAGTCCCTTCTGGTAATAACGTCCCTTGGCCGAGACTTCGCGGATGTTGATCTCGGGGTTGAAGTTGGTCGCGAACGGCTGGCCGTGGCTGCCGGCGTTGCAGTCGATGATGTCGATCTCTTCCGCGCTGTCCAGCGCATGCTTGAGGATATAGGTGCAGAAGACCGAGGTCACGCCGGGGTCGAAGCCCGATCCGAGCAGGGCCATGAGACCGGCCTGGGCGAACCGTTCCTGATAGGCCCATTGCCAGTGATACTCAAATTTGGCGACATCCGGCGGCTCGTAATTGGCGGTGTCGAGATAGTTGACGCCCGCTTCGAGACAGGCGTCCATGATGTGGAGATCCTGGTAGGGGAGGGCAACATTGATGACGAGGTCGGGTTTGATGTCGCGCAACAGCGCGACGGTCTCGGCGACATGGTCGGCGTCCACCCGGGCGGTGCGGATCCGGCGGGGAAGTTGACCGGCGATGGCTTCGCACTTGGAGTGGGTTCGCGAGGCGAGCGTGATCTCGCTGAACACCTCCGGGACTTGCGCACACTTGTGGGCGACAACCGAGCCGACGCCTCCGGCGCCAATGATTAAAACATGAGACATGGATTATCCTTCCTCTCTCCGTAAAGGGCAGCTAATATACCACCTTTACTTCGATTGTGCATGCGAAACGATTGCAGCGTACAGAGAGGCAGATGATGAATACAGCGGCTTGGAAATGCGTGGAGCAGGAGATCGCGGCGACGCGGAACCGGCACCTGCGTGATTATTTTGAGGGCGATCCCACCCGGGCCGACCGGTTTACGGTGAGTGCGGCAGGGTGGACGCTCGATTATTCGAAGAACCGCGTGACGCCGGCATTGATGCATCTGCTGTTCGCGCTGGCCAAGGAATCGGGACTGCGTGAGATGATCGAGGCGATGTTCTCGGGTCAGGCGATCAACGAAACCGAGAACCGGGCGGTGTTGCACACGGCGCTTCGCAACCGTTCCGGGTCACCGGTCCGGGTCGACGGCACGGATGTGATGCCGCAGGTGCAGGCGGTGCTGGATCAGATGTCGGGTTTCTGCGACGCAGTGCGCAACGGCAAATGGCGCGGGCACACAGGCAAGACGATTCGCACGATCGTCAATATCGGCATCGGCGGCTCGGATCTTGGCCCGGCCATGGCTTGCGAGGCGCTCAAGCCGTTCAGCAAGCGGACGTTGAAGCTGTTTTTCGTGTCCAATGTCGATGGAACCCATCTGGCCGAGACGCTACGCCAGGTCAAGGCCGACCAGACCCTCTTCATCGTGGCGTCCAAGACCTTTACGACGCAGGAGACGATGACCAACGCCGTGTCGGCGCGGGCGTGGTTGATTGAAGCCCTGGGCGATCCGGCAGCCGTGGCCAAACACTTTGTCGCGGTTTCGACAAACACCGAGCGGGTGACGGCGTTCGGGATCGATCCGGCCAACATGTTCGCGTTCTGGGATTGGGTGGGCGGGCGTTATTCGCTGACCTCGGCGATCGGGCTGCCCCTGATGCTGTCCATCGGTCCGAAGCTGTTTGGGCGGATGCTTCGCGGCTTTCACGCGATGGACAAGCACTTTCAATCGGCGCCCTTCAACCGCAACCTGCCGGTGATCCTGGGTGTTCTGGGGGTGCTTTACAACAACGGCTATGGGGCGGAGACCTACGCGGTGCTGCCGTATGACCAGTATCTGGCGCGGCTGCCGGCGTATCTGCAGCAGCTCGACATGGAGAGCAACGGAAAATCGGTCGACCGCCAGGGACGGCGGGTGGCATACAGCACCGGGCCGGTGATCTGGGGCGAGCCCGGCACGAACGGCCAGCACGCCTTCTATCAACTCCTCCACCAGGGGACCAAACTGATCCCCTCAGACTTTATCGGCTTCTGCAAATCGCACAATCCGATCGGCGACCACCATGACAAGCTGATGGCCAACTTTTTCGCGCAGACCGAGGCGCTGGCGTTCGGTAAAGCGGCCGAGACCTGCCGGGCGGAAGGGGTGCCCGAGGCGCTGATTCCGCACAAGACCTTTGAGGGAAACAAGCCAACCAACTCCCTGCTGGCCGACAAACTGACGCCCGAAACCTTCGGCGCGCTGATTGCCTTGTACGAGCACAAGGTTTTCACGCAGGGGATCATCTGGAACATCTATTCCTTCGACCAATGGGGGGTCGAGTTGGGCAAGGTGCTGGCTGGCCGCATTCTTCCGGAACTGACGGCTGCGGATGATGCGGCGTTGCCGCATGACGCCTCGACCAACGGGCTCATCCGCCGCTATCGTGCGGCGCGCGGGTGACGGTTCGAAGCGCTTGCACAAACCGAAGGTTTTGCAAGCGCCTCGGACTACAGAAACAGGCTCAGACGTTCACGGCTGGCGGGGTCAAGGGAGGCGACGCTGGGCAGGTCGTAGGCGTTGCCCTCGATGTCGGTGATGCGGAGCCGGTCGGTGTTCAGATGGCGAATGGCTTCGCCGGCGCTCTCCGTGAAGAAGACGCGTTCGCCCCGGTTGGTCTCGACCTTCCAGTGGAGCACACCCGGCGCGCGTTCGTTCAGGTGCAGCACGCGGCTGACGCGGGGGATCAGGTAGCGGGCGTCCAGGGCCTTGCGGATGGCGGCCAGCGCATCGGACGGAATGCCGTCGAGGGTTGGCAGGATGCCTCCCTGCTCGCCGGGGACGTCCGAAAGCTGAATAAACGCATCGGGGTTTTTGATGGGGAATGCCGAAATCGCCTGCGCGTCTTCGATCGGCGGTTCGTCTCCGATCGTCACCGTCAAGCGCGCGGCCTCGGGGTGCCACACGGCCTGGATGGAAGCGGGGTCAAGCCATCGGATGTTCTGTTGGGCGTTGATGGTTTCGGTGTCCATGGCGGTCACATTCCCACGGCGATGGTTGCCGTCATTTCGGCCTGGGTCTTGACGAGGTCGTGGTAGACGCCCTTCCGGGCAATCAGCTCTTCATGCGTTCCCATCTCCTTTACCCGTCCTTTTTCCATCACGACAAGGCGGTTGGCGCAGCGCAAGGTGGAGAGGCGGTGGGCGATGGCGATCGTGGTCCGTCCGCGGGTGAGCCGGACGATGGCCTCCTGAATCTTCTTTTCCGAATCAGAATGCTTCCCGCGTCGACGTCGTACAGGCGCGCGATCAGGTTGATCGTGGTGCTTTTCCCCGCGCCGGAATGGCCCGCCAGGCCGATGATCTCCCCCGGCGCGATGGAGAGGTCCATGCGCTGGATGATCGGCGAGTGCTTGTCGTAGCCGAAGGTGATATCCCGAAGTTCGACACGCCCCTCCATCTGGGGCATGGCGACCGCGTCGGGATCCTGGCGGATCCCCGGGGGGGTGTCGAGCACTTCAAAAATCCGCTCGGCGGCAGTCATGGAACGGGTGAACCACTGCTGGAACTGCGTCATCAGACGCATCGGCCCGTAGAGCATCGGCATGTAGCCCATGAAGGTGACCAGCGCACCAGGCGTCTCGAAACCGCGGATCACGAGCGATCCGCCGACGATCCAGACGAGGTACGCGCCGATCCCCATGATGAATTGGAGGACCGGCATCAGCGCCGCCCACGTATATTCGGCGGCGACCCGCGATTCGAACGAGACCTGATTGTGATGATCGAAACGGGCGATCTCCTGCGATTCGCGGCCAAACGCCTTCACCACGCGGATGCCGCGTAGGGAGTCGTTCAAGACGGCCGATAGGCGGCTGAGCACTTCCCACAGCCGGCGGTAGCGCCCCATGATCCGTCGCCAGGCGAACCGGGTGTAGAGGATCACCAGCGGCGTGGGCAGCAGGACAAGCAGCCCCATCTTCCAGTTGATCCAGAAGAGCATGGCGCCGACGAGCACGGCCTGGACGATGCTGATGACGGACCAGACCACGCCGTCCACCAGGAAGTTCTCCAAATGCTGGGTGTCGTTGTTGACGCGCGTCATCAGCGCGCCGGTTTTGTGGCGGTCAAAATAGGCCAGCGAGAGGTGTTGCAGGTGGTTGAACACGCGGGCGCGCAAATCGCGGCTGACGCCCGAGCCGATCTTCACGGAGAGCCGTCCCTGCGCGATGCGCAACACCACCAACAGCAGTTCTACGGCTACCCAGCCGCAGACGAGGGCTATCAGGATGCGGATGCGATCATCGACCGGCCCCGCGACGCCCGGCACCAGGGCTCGGTCGAAGATGCGCCCGTTGATCAACGGGGGGATCAGGCCGCAGAGGCTGATCAGCCCGATGACGCCGCCCAGGACGATGAGCAGTTTCCGATAGGGGACCGCCAGACGCAGGACCCGCAGCAGCGTGCGTCCGGGTTTGACGCAGATCGGACAAAACGCGGTATCCCGCTTGAGAGGCATGCCGCACATGGGGTTTCAGTACAACCCGGCTGACACCGGGAGGGGCGTGGGGCGATGTTACCGCGTTGTGTGGAGCCATGGGGCGCCTTCATGAAAGGGCAAAATACAAATGCGGACACCATAGCAGCCCCGCAACCGATACACCAGCAAAAAAAGGCGCGGTTTCTCTTTTCAGCACGGGCCGGGTGGCGTATACTGGCCCCACTTTCAGGAACGAGGGAGGCGGCAGGCGTGCCGTCGGCCGGATTGTCGGCATCGTTCCTGGGAACAGGAGTGTACAATGGAACAGGTGACATTCAACGGGTGGAAGTGTCTGCGTCTGGCCAACCGCGAGGTCGAGCTGGTGATTACGCGTGACGTGGGACCGCGGGTGATCCGGTTCGGCTATATCGGCGGGACCAATCTCTTCCGAGAGATTCCGGATCAGCAGGGGAAGTGCGGCGAGGCAACGTGGCAGATTCGCGGCGGACATCGTTTCTGGATCGCGCCCGAGGCCCAGCCGTGGAGTTATGAGTTGGACAACGAGCCCTATGAGGCGGCCGAGGCGATTGCCGGCGGGGTGCGGTTGCGGCAACAGGCGGGGCCTGTCACCCGGCTGGCCAAGCAGATGGAGATCACGCTGGCGGCCGACAGCAACACGGTGACCGTGGCCCACACGCTTACCAATGCGGGCGATGAGCCGGTCGAATGCGCGCCCTGGGCGCTCTCGGTGATGAATCTGAAGGGGCAGGCGGTCATTCCGCTGCCGGCCAAGATCCCGCACACCGGGCGGCTCACCCACAACCAGACCTGGAGCCTTTGGGGTTACACCGATTTCGGCGATCCGCGATGGACCCTCGGCAGCCGCTATCTCTTCTTCCGTCAGGATCCCACGCGCGGCGCGAACAAGCTGGGAATCGCGCATCGTGAAAAGTGGGTCGCCTACCAACTCGAAGGCTTTTTGTTCGTCAAGCGCTTTGAGCATTGCGACAGCCAGCCATACCCCGACGATGGGTGCAGCTTCGAAACCTTCTCCAACGAGGACATCCTCGAATTGGAGAGCCTCGGCCCGCTGGTCGTGCTCAAGCCGGGCGGCTCGACGCGGCATGTCGAGACGTGGAAACTCTTCAAGGGCGTGCCGCTCTGCAAGACCGAGGCTGATGCCGACGCGCATATTCTGCCGCTGGTCTGATTAACCTAAAGCCGGATGACCAATCTGCACACCGGCGAAGCCGTCACCCCCGACGATGTTTCCCCTAAGAATGCTCCCAGCGCCCTCGAATCTCACCTGTTCGAACCCATCGAGATTCGCGACACCGGCCACTTCAACGTCATGAATGTGGACGATTGCTGCCGTTGCCTATGGCATCACCCCCCCCCGTACCCGCGCCGACCGCGCCGCCCGGTTCACCGATGACGGTCCCGATTGGATCATTCATCTGCCGCGACCCAGCGTCAAGGTTCTACGCGCCATCGTCCGCCAGTTTGAACGCGCCGGCACCGAAGGGCTCGAAACCAACGAACTCTGGCAGACCTCCGAAATCCACGAATTGAACGGCCTCAAAGCCCTCCGTCAGGGCGGCGATCCCGCCGCACTCATGCGCAAGTTGAAGGAGACGATCTTCGCGGCATGAGGAAGCAAAAGCATTCGCGTTGACACCATCAGGGGGGAGTGGTACGTTATTCACATGCCTGATAGACAAGTCCATTTGCAGGCCACCAAAGACAGAACTTCGGAAGATGATGGCGGCGTTGACTGCCGAGATTCCTTTGGTTATTACGGAAGAACCCCGTTTCATTGCAGCAAGGGGATGAGATCGACTTGGAGCACGACGAGAATCTTACTGCTGATTCCATTGATCTGAAGCGTACGTTACTCTCACTTGTGGAGTCGGCGGATACCGCATGGACCCCTGCAAAGCGAAAGAAGGCGTTATGTCGCCAGGTTTGAAGGAATGCGAAACGACGGCCTTGAATCTCCCCGTTGCCGACCGCGCGATTCTGGTCGAGCATTTGATCGAGAGTCTGGATGTCCTCGACGATGCTGAGACCGAACGTCTTTGGGTGAAAGAGGCGGAAGCGCGGTACGAGGCATATAAACAGGGCCGCGTTTCCGCACGCCCGGCCGCAGACGCCATCCGGGATGTCCGGGCGCACATCCGATGAAGACGGTCCGCCTACTGCAACCGGCCGAACAGGAAATGTTCGATGCCGCCGCGTACTACGAATCGCGGGTTTCGGGTTTGGGCGATGCATTCCTGGACAAGATCGCGTCCGCCGTGGCGGACATTGCCGAGAATCCGCAACGTTGGCCGGTTATCCAATCGGACATCCGCCGTCGATTGATCCATCGCTTTCCGTATGCCCTGTTCTACCGGGTGGATCATGACGAAATCGTTGTGCTGGCTATCGCGCACCTGCACCGGCGTCCGGTATATTGGATCGGACGTGCATGAAGGACGGTGAAGGGGACAAGGATCAGCGGACACAGCGGGATCGCCGCAACGGGTGTTGCGTTGGCCGGTCTGCCGGTAGAACGTCAGGAATGTCGCTCATTCGAGGGCGAGGCGCAGATGACGCCAGCAGCAGACGCCGTCGGGGGCGTCGGGCGTCGGCGGGGCCTTGGCGAGCCGGTGATTATAAAGTGATTGGACATGAACGTGTAAGAGACAACCCGAACCGTATAAAACGCCGCCAGCCGTTTGAGCATTCGGACAAACACCTCCCGCCAGCCAGTAGCCAGTGTTGCACTGGCTACTGGCTGGCGGGGATTACGATTACGATTATGATCGGAAGCATCGCTTAACTTAGCGCCATTCAGGACAGGTCTTCTGTCCAATCCCAACCGCCCGTGATCGCGCGGCCGCGTCAACTGCCGCTTTTAGGATTAATTGTGCCGGATGGGCCTGAAGCGGACGCGGGTGGGGCGGTCGGCGTCGTCGCCCAGCAGTTTGCGCCGTTGTTCGTGGTAGTCCGAGTAGGAGCCCTCGAACCAGGTCACGGTCGATTCGCCCTCGAAGGCGAGGATATGGGTTGCCACACGGTCGAGGAACCAGCGGTCATGGCTGATGACCATGGCGCAGCCGGCGAAAGAGGAGACGGCTTCTTCGAGGGAGCGGAGGGTGGTGACGTCCAGATCGTTGGTCGGTTCGTCGAGCAACAGCAGATTGCCGCCGCTGCGGAGAAGTTTGGCGAGGTGAACGCGGTTGCGCTCACCGCCCGAGAGATCGCCCACCCGTTTCTGCTGTTCGGCGCCCTTGAAATTGAAACGGCTGCAGTAGGCGCGGCCGTTCATCTGGCGTCCCCCGAGATCTACAAACTCCGAACCGCCGGTGATCTCCTCGTAAACGGTGCGCGTGGCGTCGAGTGCGTCGCGCAACTGGTCAACGTAGGAGATGGACACGGTCGGACCGATCATCAGTGTTCCGGAGGTCGGGGTCAGCTTGCCCGTCATCAGGTTGAAGAGCGTGGTCTTGCCGGCGCCGTTGCCGCCGATCACGCCGATGATGCCGCCGCGGGGGAGGTCAAAGCTGACATTCTCGAAGAGCATGCGTTCGCCGAAGGTCATTCCCAGGGTGTCGGCGTGGACCACCAGGTCGCCCAGACGCGGGCCGGGCGGAATCTGGATGCGCAGTTCGTCCTCGCGGGTGTCGATCTGCTGGTTGGCCAGCTCTTCGTAGCGGGAGAGGCGGGCCTTGCTCCGGGCCCGGCGGCCGGAGGGGTTGGTGCGCACCCATTGCAGTTCATGTTCCAGCAGGCGGCGCCGGCTCTCCATTTGTTTGGACTCGCGCTGCATCAGTTGCTGTTTCTGTTCGAGCCAGCTTTCGTAGTTTCCCTTGTAGGGATAGGCGCGACCGGCGTCCAGCTCCAGCATCCATTCGGTGACATTATTAAGAAAATAGCGGTCGTGTGTGACCATGACCAGCGTGCCGGCGAATTTTTTCAGATAGGTTTCGATCCAGGCGACCGAATCGGCGTCGAGATGGTTGGTCGGCTCGTCGAGCAGCAGGACATCGGGGTTGGAAATGAGGAGGCGGCAGAGGGCGACGCGGCGGCGTTCGCCGCCGGAGAGGGTGTCGACCGGTGCATCGGACGGCGGTAGACGGAGCGCCTCCATGGCCAGTTCGACGAGGTGGTCCAGATTCCACAGGTCGTGGGCATCGATTGTCTCCTGCAGACGCCCGAGTTCGTCGTTGAGCCGGTTTGAATCCGCGTCGGACAGGGCTTCTCCCAGTTTGTCGCAGATCGCGTCATAGCGCTCCAGAATCGCCCGGGACGCGGTGACGCCCTCCTCGACGCAGGCCATGACCGTCTTGCCTGCCGTGAGCGGAGGCTCCTGTTGCAGCCACCCGATGCGGGCGCCTTTGGCGACCTGACACTGTCCCATGAAGTCGTGATCTTCGCCGGCGAGAATGCGCAGTAACGACGACTTGCCGGAGCCATTGCCGCCGATGACGCCGATATGCGCGCCGAAGAAGAACGAGAGGTTGACATCGTCGAGAATGATCTTTTTCTCGTGTTGCTTGGTCAGGCTGATCAGGTTGAAAATGTACTCTCCGGCCATGGAAATCCTTGGGTTGGCAGTCGGCAAGGGAACAAACGAAACACGCGCGCATCAAACAGGCCGCCGTGAATCCAGCAGGTTACCCAGCGTGAGGCGGTCTTGGATCGCGGCGGCGATGAGGCGGGCGGGCGATTCATCGGGCGTGCAGACGCCGCGGGTGAATTCGATCGCCCACGACCCGGCGAAGCCGTTGCGAAGCACTCGGCGGGTCTGGGCTGCGACCGGTTCGAGTTGCTCGTCCAAACGCGTAAAGATGCCGTTGGATCCGGGTTGCCGGATCTGCACATGACAGTGGCTTATGCGCATTCCGCAAGCGTCGAACCAGCCCTGCAGTATTTCGGGCGTGAAGAAGAAAGGGTGGATGATAATCTGGAGTTCGGGCCAGGCGGCACAGACAGCGGCGGCGGCGGCGGCGTGTTCGACGCTGGTGCCGGGGTGGCATTCGCAGAGAGGGATCACCCCGGGCATCGAAGCGAACCAACGGCGCGCCTCGGCGACTTCACGCGCGCGGGAGTCCGGGCTTCCGGAGAGGTTGAATTTCACGCCCCGGCAGGTGAACCGGCGCACGAGGGCGGCGACGCGCGCGCGTTCCGCTGCCCCCTCGTCGGTGAATGAGACGTAAGAATTGAAGAGGGTGATCGGCAGCGGGGAGGCGTTCAGGGCGTCCAGTTCTTGTGCGTCGGCCTCGAGGGCGTGGTTCTGCCACAGCTCAATGCCATCGAATCCGGCGCGGGCCAGTTCGGGGAGCCAGGCGCTGACGGCGACAGTCGGATGCTTGTCGGCGGTCCAGCGGTTACATTCCATCAGGACGGTGGCAAATAAAATGGCGTGCGGCATCGGCAGGTTCTCCAGTTGTGATGATCGAGGCGCTTGCACAACCTCCTTCGTCGGTTCTGCAAGCGCAGGTTTCAGGTTTCAGAATTGGAACCCTCTCACCGGTAACGTGTACTATAACACCCAACACCCAACATCCAACAACCAATGGCGGAACTGTCAATCCTCCCTTGGAAGTTGGGTGTTGGGTGTTGGGTGTTGGGCGTTCAAATCGCTTAACTTAACACCTATGGCGTCGGGTGAGGCGGCGGCGGGGGAGGCGAGCGGTTTTTTGAGCAGGGCCTGGATGGCGCGGTTGAGAAGCAATTCCTGAATGATGGGCTGCCCATGTTGGAAGGCGAGTTGCAGGCTGTTGAGTTCGTTGGCCGCAACACGCAGCACCGACGCGTAGCGGCCGTCTTTCCCGGGCGGGGTGCGGAATGCAATCATGCCGTCACCGAGGGTTGGGATCCGTCGGACAAGCGCGATGCGGGAACCGGGGAGAATCTGAACGAGCTGCCGGAAGAGCCGAACCGGATAGAGGACGGTCACCGATTGGGCGTCGTCGGGAATCAGCATGCCGGGGGGCTGCCAGCGGCTGCGCAGACGCGTTGGGTCGGGGGTTGCGGCCGCCAGTGCGGGCAGCACGTCGTCGAGCACGCCCTCGGGACCGAGCGCCAGCACCAGATAACGGTCGGTGGCGGTCAATTCGCACATCAGACCCCCTGCGGCCAAGGCCAGGAGCAGGGGGAGTGTTTCGGCTGAGATTGTGGCGGATGGCGCGGCGGTGGCGGGAATCTCCGGCGCGGTGGCGTCGCGTTCCATGCGGAAGGTCCGGATCAGGTGGGTGCCGGACGTGCGATCAGGCTGCGGACGGTAGCCCAAGCCTGCGGCCAGGTGAGAGCCGGCCAGTTTTCGGACGAGTGCGGGGAGGCGGGAAGCGGGGTCGGCGATTTCAAGGATGCAGACGTAAATCAGCGACTGGCTTTTCGACGACGGCACGACATAGGCAACATGGGCGAAGGCGGGTGCGTCGGCAAGCTGTTTGAGGGTCGGGAGACCGGCCGCCTCGCCGCCGAACACGTTGGAAAGCCAGTCGCCGTGCGGCGAGGGGGGCGCCTCGGCCGAGGCGTAGACGGCTTCGGCCGGGATGGCTGCCGCACAGGCCAATCCAAGCACGGAAGGCGCCGGGGTCTGCTCGTCAACGGCGGGCGGAGCGGATGGTCCGGGGTGGATCGCGCCTGTGAGCGTTAGCGAAACGCCGTCGGCTTTGGCGTTGAAGTCGATCGTGGCCAGCCCGGGAAGCGATGCCGCCACCAGACGGGCGAAGAGATGCATGATGGGCGAGGTTCCGGTGGCGGCGTCCTTGGGTTGGACGCGACGCAGCAGGGATGCCAGCGTATCGGGGAGGAAACTGCAGGAGAGGGGGCTTCCGTCAGACTCCCCCAGTTGCAGGACGTTTCCCGAGGTGGCGAGCCACTCGACCGCCTCGGGTGTCGATGAGAGGAACGCGCGGCTTTTCTGCAAACTGACGGTGACCTGCGGATAGGGCCAGTCATAGCCACTGTTCAAGCGCGTGAAAGTGACGCCCCACGGATGCTGTGTGAAGTCGGCATAGACCATGCGCAACATGTCAAAGAGCATCGCGCCGTTGTCTTCAAGCGTGACGATGGCGACACGCTGCACTGCGACGGCGGCCTGATCCGGATCGGAAACGGCTTGGGGGAGCAGGTAATGTATGGTCAGGGGCGCGTTGAGGGTGATGCCGTCGAGGTTGGGGACGCAGAGCAGGGCGGCGGCTTGCCGCTTGATGTCGTCAAGCGAGTGTCCGAGACCGGCCTGACGGCTGAAGGCGGCGAGACCGTAGGCGAGGTGCTGGTAGTTGCGGGTTTCCACGCGTCCGACGGGCTTGAATTCGAGAGCCGGCGCCTGCTGGCGGATTTGCGCCTGCACATGCGCAGGGATCATCAGGCACGCGGCGGCGAGACACACCCGCACACGTGCGATTCCCCACAGACCTGCAGATTGGGCGTCCGCAAGACGGCGTCGAATAGACCTGTTACGCATCCCGGCCATGTGCACGAGCCTTCCCTGTCATGGTTTCTGGGGTCCTGGTTTGGGCGGCGGGAAGAGAGCGATGATGGACTCGACGGCCTGAATCAGGGGCGCGTCGACGGAGGCACGGGCGAAGATTTTGTCGTCAATTCGGCCGTGTAATTGGACGATCGTCGAGGCGCCGGGCGGGAGTTTTCGGACACGCTTCAGCGCGCCGCGATTGACGAGAATCTGGTGGATCTGCTGGACATCCGTGCGGGAGAGATTGATCTCATCGCGCTCGATATCTGTCCAGTTTGCGCTCTCCACGTCCTGGGCGAAGTCGTCCAGGACCCGGCTACCGCTGCCACGGCGCATGACAATGTGGCCGTTTCCGAGGATCGAGATGCGGATGAGCCGCGTGCCGTCCGATGTGGAGTAGAGGATTTCCGACCAGTTCAAGGACGAGTCGGAAACCTGAAACGGGGTGTCGCTGTTTTGCCATGTTGTGCAGCCGGCCACGGCGAACAGAAGGGCCACACCCATCGCGCGCCATACGAAGCGGGGGGCGCATCCCTGTTTCATTACAGGCTTGAGTTCGGTGGGCCGGAACTCCGATTCCGGCATTGGAATGGGCCGCAATCGGAGTTGCGGACTACAGTACCACATCGCAAGGTCAATAAAACAGGGATGCGCCCCGAGGCGGGTGTGCATGCGGGATTCCCGCAGGTCCTCTGCGGACGCGCCGGAGCGCGTCGCACCAGCCGGCAAACCGGGCGGGTGCGGGATGGCCGCGTGCCGCGATGACCGCTTTCGAAGAAGGTCCTGAAGGAAACTCATGGTTCTTTCCGATCCTGTGCGAGCTGCTGCGGTGAACGTCCGCTCCCACGTTCACCCGTATGGTCCCGTGCTACAGAGTGTCTTTGACGGCGTCGTACGTGGCGATCGCGTCGCGGACGGCCTCGAGGGCGGCGCGGGATGAAATGGTCGCGGCGGTGATGGCATCGATCTCGCCGCGATCGCGTGTGACTTTCCAGATCGTGCCGGCGACGGGGCGCGGCGTGCCGTCGGGGCGCTTCAGCAGGTTTGAACGGAAGGGCTCGTCCTTGAGTTTGGTGCCCAGACCCGGGGTCTCGGTCTGTTCGAGCACATCGTAATTGATCAGGGTGGCGTCTGCGGCGATCCCCACCATGAGGGTGATGGGGCCGCCATAGCCCTTGGTCGACGTCCCCTGAACGGCGACGGCCGTCACCGTGCCGTCCGCAGCACTGGACACGAAGAGGGTATTGGTCTTCGCCTCCCCGTGCTCCCGTTGAATGACGCGCTCCACCTTGACCGGCTTCGCGCCCGGCGGCAGCACGTTCTGGACCGCATTCAGAATCTTCTGCTCGCGGGCCTGGGCGATCGGTTTCTGAGTCACGGCGTTGACCACCGCAAGAATGGCCGTGCAGACCGTGCAGATCAGGGCGAGGATGCCAGTGAGTTTAAAGATTTTTTTCATGGGATTGTACGGGGTACGCTCAGGTGAGGGTGGATTTAAACATACCAAAGAATCAGCCGCGGTGGAAGGTTGCTTTTCAGTTGAGTGATGCCGATTAAATCAGGTTTTGGAACCTGCGCGCTTCTTGATTCGTCCGAAGGGTTGGCGTGTGGTGGCACGGTTGATGAGGGGGGTAAAAGCGTTCATGATGAGGATGGCAAAGCTGACGCCCTCGGGATAGGCGCCGTTGACGACGGTGCGGATGACCATCGTAAGGATGCCGCAGCCTGCGCCGAAGATCAGCAGACCGCGGCGCGTCACGGGCGTGGTGACCATGTCGGTGGCCATGAAGCAGGCGCCCAGCATCAGGCCGCCGGTGAAGAGGTGGAAGGGGACCGGCATGGCGTTGGCCGAGGTGAGCCGCAGGATGAGGGCATACAGAACCGTGGTGCCGAGATAGGCGACCGGGACGTGCCAGGTGATCGTGCGACGGACGAGCAGGTAGGCGGCGCCGAGGAGGAGTGCCGCGGCGGAGACTTCGCCGATACACCCGTTCATGTTGCCGATGAAGAAGTTCCACGTCATGCCCGGAGTCAGCGTGAACGGCGGCGGCTGGCCGGACTTGAGCGCTTCTTTGACGAGTCCGAGCGGCGTGGCGCTCGTCACGGCGGAGATGGCGGCGTTGGCGCTGTTCCACGCCGATGCGCTCCAGGTCGTCATGGGGCCGGTGCAGGATATCAGGAGAAAGGCGCGACCGACGAGCGCGGGATTGAAGGGATTGTAGCCGAGACCGCCGAAGGTCTGCTTGGCGATGGCGATGGCGACGACCGAACCGACGACCGCCATCCAAGTCGGGAGCGCGGGCGGGAGGTTGAAGGCGAGGAGCACACCCGTAACCGCCGCGCTGAGATCGGAGAGGGTGTTGTCACGCCGCATGGCTTTGCGGCACAGCCATTCGGTGGCGAGGCAGGTTGCCACACAGGCCACCGTGAGCCGGATCGCGTCCCAACCGAAAAACCAGCAGGCGGCGGCAAGGGCGGGAAGGAGCGCGATCAGGACATCGGCCATGATGCGGCCTACCGACGCGCCGGAGTGGGCGTGGGGCGAGGAACTGACGAGGGTGAGGTCGGCGGCGGATTGTGGTTTCATAAGGTGGCGGGTGGCGGATGGAGGTGTGGAGGGGTTATGATTTTTTGGGTGCGGCTCGGCGGCGGGCGATAATCACCGCCTTGGCGCGGCGCATGTGTTGGACCAGCGGACGATGGGCGGGGCAGACAAAGGCGCAGGAGCCGCATTCAAAGCAATCCATCACGAAGGTCTGCTCGGCCCCGTCGATATCATCGGCCTCGATGCGCTGGCTGAGTTCGGCCGGCATCAGGCGCATCGGACACGCATCGAGACAGCGGCCGCAGGCGATGCAGGGCTGCGAGGTATACCCGGGAACGCGGGCCGCGGAGAGCAGGAGGAGCCCCGAAGAGGTCTTGGTCATCGCGACATCCAGCGCGGCTTGGGCAAACCCCATCATCGGACCGCCCGCAACAATCTTGGCGATGCGCCCCTTGGCGCCGCCGCACGCTTCAACCAGGGCCGCGAACGGGGTGCCGATCGGCGCGAGGAAATTGGCCGGTGCGGTGACCGCGTCGCCGCTGACGGTGATCGTGCGCCAGATAAGCGGGCGGCCGTTGACCACGGCATCCCACACGGCAAGGGTGGTGCCGACGTTTTCAACCACGCACCCGACATCCATGGGAAGTCCGCCGGCGGGGACGACGCGTCCGGTCACGGAGAAGATCTGCTGCTTTTCGCTGCCTTGCGGATAGCTGGTTTTGAGGACACAGACGGCCGCGTCTGCCAAGGTGGTGGGCAGTGCCGTTTCCATGGCGCGGATGGCGTCGGGCTTGTTGTCCTCGATGGCCACGCGCACTGTTTTGGCGCCGAGGATGTGGCGTATGATCGCCGCGCCTTCCCAGAGCGTGGCGGCCTGCTCGACCATGAGCCGGTGGTCGCCGGTGAGGTAGGGCTCGCACTCGGCGCCGTTGATGATCAACGTGTCAATGGGCTTGTCGGCGGGCGGCGAGAGTTTGACCTGCGTCGGGAACCCGGCGCCTCCCATGCCGACGACACCGGCCGCGCCGACCCGTTCGGCGAGCGCCCGGGGATCGTGTGTCTGCCAGTCGGCGAGCGGATCCAGCGTCGACTCCCAGACGTCGCGTCCGTCGGGTTCGAAGAGAATGGCCGGGGCCGGGCGCCCGAGCGGGGTGGGCGCGGGTTCAATGCGGACGACCTTGCCGGATGTCGGCGCGTGGATCGGGGCGGAGATCATGCCGGCCGCGTCGGCGAGACGTTGGCCACCCGATACGATATCCCCCGCCTTGACACAGGGAACGGCCGGGGCACCGAGGTGCTGTGAAAGCGAAATCACCAATTGCGCCGGACAGGAAAGCCGCCGGATCGCTTCGCCGCAGGTCAGGTCCTTGTTGTAGGCCGGATGAATCCCGCCGCTGAAGCAGAAGGGAGACGGAAAGGTTTTCATAGGATTAGCCGATCTTTTGGATGCAGTGCCCCGGGCACTTTTCGACAAGCACGTCTTGCGTCAGCGGTTTGGAGTAGTCGACCCTGGCGAGGAAGCCTTCCATGGAGATGGCGCCGTCGGAGAGTTTCACGCACAGGGTGCAGCCGATGCAGCCCACGCCGCAGGCCTTCTTCACGACGGGTCCCTTGTCCTTGGAACTGCAGAGCACATGCAGGGAGGCCGCGGCCGGAGCCAGGGTGATGATGCCCCGTGGGCAGGCCGGGATGCATTTGCCGCAACCTATGCACACGCGGGGGTCGACGGTGGCCAGGCCGTCGGCGACGGCAATGGCGTGAAACGGACAGACGCGGACGCAGGAGCCGTACCCCAGGCAGCCGTACGTGCAGGTTTTGTCGCCTCCACCGGTCGCGGCCGCGGCGGCGCAATCGGCGATGCCGTTGTAAGCAAAACGGCGGAGCGCCTCCGAATCGTTGCCGCCGCACCGGATCACCGCGACCTTGCGCTCGGACACTTCGACGCTTCGGCCGAGGAGGGCCGCAATCTTGGCGCTTGACTCGCTGTTGCAGACGGGACAGAGGGTCGCCGCGGTGTCGGCCGTGACCATGGCCTTGGCATAATCGGCGCAGCCGGCAAACCCGCAGCCGCCGCAGTTGGCACCGGGGAGTTCGTTGGCGATCCGCTCGATGCGCGGGTCCTCCTCGACGCTCAGATAACGGGCCGCCAAGGCGAGCGCCGCGCCGCAGGCGGTCCCAATGCCGCCGATCCAGAGAATAGGGGTAAGCCAATCACTCATACGTGTTGCCTGTCCTTAAAAGGGTCATTACTTGACGAGGCCGTTGAATCCCATGAATGCCAGACTCAGGAGGCCGGCGGTGACCAGGGATATTGCGACGCCCTGAAAGGCACGCGGCGGATCCGCGCGCTCAATCTTCTCGCGCAGCCCCGTGAAGATCAGCAGGGCGAATGAGAAACCCACGGCGGCGGCCAGCGCGAACACCACCGACTTGCAGAACCCCGAAGCGGCCTTGACGTTCATGACCGCGACACCGAGTACGGCGCAGTTGGTGGTGATCAACGGCAGGAATATCCCCAGCGCGCGATGCAGCGCGGGAACGAAGCGCTTCATGACGATGTCGACGAGTTGCACGAATGCCGCGATCAGGAGAATGAAGGCGATCGTCTGCAGGTACTGCAGGCCAAACGGTGCGAGGACCCACGTGTGGACGCACCACGTGACAGCGGCGGCCATGCCCATCACGAAGATCACGGCCCCGGACATCCCCATCGCGGTCGGGATCCGTTTCGACACCCCGAGAAAGGGACAGATTCCGAGAAACCGATTGAGCACGAAGTTGTTGACCAGGACAGCGCCGATAATCAATAAAACATAGTCCATAAGAAGCGTTCCGTTGGTTATTCCGCCGCCTGCAGGGCGGTGAGGTCGGCCGCTGTGATGGCCGACAGATTTCGCGTGATCTTGGCGGCGTCCCAGTTCCACCAAGCGATCTCCAGCAGGGCGGAGATGACAGTATCAGAGAAACGGGTGCGGATGACAGTCGCGGGCACGCCATCGACCACGGCGTACGGCGGTACGTCATGCGTGACGACCGCTCGCGCGGCGACGACGGCGCCATCGCCGATGCGCACCCCCGGCATGATCAGGGCCTGATACCCGATCCTCACGTCATTTCCGATGATGGTGTCAGTCGCGGATGCGGGATCTCCGGAGCCGGGAGACGCGGCTTCCCAGCCCTGGCCGAACAGACTGAAGGGATAGGCTGAAAAGCCATCGGGGTGATGTGCCGTGCCGTTCATGATGAAACGAACGCCGCTGGCAATGCTGGTGAAACGGCCGATGATCAGCTTGTCGCCGATATCAGGATCGTGGCGCAGGACACACCTTTCGAAGGGTTCGTGTCCGTCCGTGCTATCGACATAGGTGTAGTCGCCAATGATAATATTCGGGTTCTTGACGGTGTTGACGATGAAGGTGATGCGCTTGTCGGCATTGGGCAACGGGTGGATCTTGTTGGGCGCCGGACCGGTCGGCGTCGGGAGTTCGGGCATCTCCGGCGGACTCGGAATGCCCGTCAGCGGAATATTCTGTTCCGCGCACCATGCGACAATGGCGGCGTGCTCGGCGCGGGCGCGGTAGGCGTGCCACGGATCGAGCAACCCCATCTCGACAGTCCATATCCTGAAACGACGATACGCGCCACGCCGGTTGAAAAAACTTCGAATCAGATCGACATCCGCCGGACGGAACTGCTGAACAAAGCGTTCGACAAGTGCGCGGCCCAGATCAAGCTGCTTCTCACCGGGGATGAGAATACAGGTGCCCCAGTCGACATCATCCGGGATCGCCGCCTGGTCATCAGGCATTTCCGATCCTCTAAGGTAGAGGGCGTCCCGGGCCGGATCATAATAGGCCCCCCCCCTGTTAAACGCCAGATCGGAAAACGAAATGGCGTCCTCAATCTCCTGATAACTGGGCATATACACACTCCTCGCTCCGGGCATGCGCGATTCCGCACAGGGCGTAGTCCCGGACGGAACAAAGGTCGTTTAAGCAATGCACTGTGCCGGTTTTCCCACGCGATCTTGGCAGACGGCTTCTGGAGAGGCCGCTGACATCGTCTTTCAAATCACAACCGTGTCTGCACGCGCCACCCGAGAGGCTACAGATGCTGAAATGTTCGGCGGCCCATAATACCAAGCGGGGGCCACGGGGTGCAAGCCAGAAGGTCCAGCAATTCTCATTGGTCAGCCAGAAGGACAGCCGGGCGCATGGCAGTTCTGATGAGGGTTACTCCTTAATCGTAATCTTGATCTTAATCGTAATCTTGATCTTAATCGTAATCTTGATCTTAATCCTAATCCTAATCTTGATCTTAATCTCCTGGTGGAGAACGGATTACGATTATGATTACGATTATGATTATGATTACGATTATGATTACGAATCAACGACCCCATCAGAACTGCCATGCGCCCAGGACAGCCAGAAGATTTCGCGCGGGTGCTTTAACCTAAAAACGGCTATAGGCTGTAAGACTGTAAGGCACTAAGGTTGCAAATGAACAGGTTACAGATTTATTCGCACGCACCCAATGGTGAACAGATCTCATTTGCATAACCGACCGCCTCCCAATCCTTACCGCCTCACCGCCTCACAGTCTTCTGCCCTTTTTAGGTTTAATCAAACAACGGCAGCAGGTGGTCGCGGACGTGGCGGTGGATGAGGCCGTTGGAAGCGAGCACCGCCATGCGGTGGCCGCCGTATTCCCGCAGAATTTCGCAGGTTCCACCGGCCCGTTCGATGATCAGACCCGCCGCCGCAATGTCCCAGATGAAAATACCCGGTTCGAAGTATCCCTCGGCCTTTCCGGAAGCGACGAGGCACATATCAAGCGCGGCGGAACCGGTGATCCGGGCCCGTTGGGCCATGGCGGCGACGGCGCGCATGAAACGGAAGGAGTGCTCGCCGAGGTCGGCCTTGTCGGCGCCGGTGTGGATCAGCGCCAGGTGCGGTTCAGCGATTTCAGAGACACGCAGGACCGCGCCGTTGCACAGGGCGGGGCCATCGGACGTGGCCTCAAACATCCACCCGAACTCGGGGACGAAGACCGCGCCCGCCACGGAACGCCCGTCGATCTGCGCGGCAACCGAGCAGCACCACCAGGGCGAGCCATGAAAGAAGTTGACTGTGCCGTCGATCGGGTCAATCACCCACCGCACCGGTGCGTCGGGGAGCGGAAGGTCGCAGGTCTCCTCGCCGAGAATGGGGTAATCAGGACAGGCCGCCAGGATGGCGGCGGTCGCCGCCTCCTGCGCCTCAACGTCGAGGCGGTGCTTGACGTCGTTTCGCGTGAGCGAGTCGGTCTCGTCGCGCCGGGTGAGGTTGGCAAGCACATGCGCGCCGGCCGCGCGGGCGGCGTGACGGGCGATGACGAGAAGGGCTGTGGGTGTTTGGGTTGGCATGGCTGATGAGGCGCTTGCAAAACCTCCGGTTTGTGCAAGCGGAGGGTTCAGGTTTCGGGGTTCAGGAGGCGTTTCCGGCCTGAACCCTGGCATCCTGAGCCCTGATTCCCTGCGCTTCCAAGGGTTTTGCAAGAGCCTCTGATATTAAACGGTGAATGTCACGCATGATCGGTGCCCGGTGTCTGATGAACCATGAGCGCGTGTGGCGCGAGGGTACTGCGCTGACGGATCGTGTCGAAGATGGCTTCAGCGAGGATTGGGAATGCCGTGTTCTGGAACGCCTGATCGTCCATGTAGCGGGTGACAATCCGGTCGTTTTCGCTGAGGCGCTGGATCATGAGGGATTCGATGAGCGGCTTGATGCCGAGCAGGAACTTGTCGAGCGGGTTCGCCTTGGCTGTCGCGATGACTTGCTGGTTGGCTGAGGCTTTCTCGCGGATTTGCTCGAAGAAGATGCGGTCTTCCTCAGTGAAGCTGGTTCCGAAACGGTCGTTGAGCACTTTGACGATCTCCGACAAGGGCGCTTTTTCTTCCTTCGCCTTGCCGGTGCCGACGTCGGTCGGGCTCTTCACGCCTTGCGGATCGCCTTCTCTGATTTCGATCTCGCCCGAGGCAACCTGCTGCAGACGGTAGTACTGCAGACCCACCTCGTCGCTGATCTTCACCCGTTCGGTGCTGCGGTCGAGCGGTAGGTGCGGCAGGAGAAAGCGTCCGAAACTGTACAGCATTTCCAGGGCCGGGTCGCCGTATGGCATGATCTGGCTCATGAAGGAGTAGATGCTGATGTAACCGCCCAGCTTTTCGCGGAACTCGCCGCGTTTGGCATCGTCCGTCATCGCCTTGAAGCGGTCCACCGCAGGCTGAAGGTGTGCCTGCATGGCTGCGTGATCCCGAGCGCTTTGGATGGCCACGGGCTTGTAGAAGACGCGGGCGTAAGCCTCGACCTCGCTCTGATAATAGACTTGGGCTGCATCCAACTCGTGCTTCAGCGCCTCCAGCTTCTGCGGGTCGGATGCCTCCTGCAAACTTGTCGCGTCGTAGTACGGCTTGAAGGCTTTGTAGATGTCCTCGGCCTTGTTGACGAAATCCAAGATGAACGGGTTCTCTTTGCCGGGGATCCTGCGGTTGAGGCGCGACAGCGTCTGCACCGCCTGCACGCCGTCGAGCCGCTTGTCCACATACATGGAGCAGAGCAGAGGCTGGTCGAAGCCGGTCTGGTACTTGTTGGCCACGAGCAGCACCTGGTAGTCCGGCGAGGCGAAGCGCTCCGGGAGCTGCTTCTCGCTGATCGACTTGCCGCTGACGCAGTCGGTGTTCATGCCCGGCTCGGTGAATTCCTTGCCGGGAATGTCCGGATCTTTGACCGTGCCGCTGAAGGCGACCAGAGGGCGGATATCGGTGATCTTATTGTCGGCGATGTAGCGCTCGAAAGCCCGCATATAGTGCATGGCGTGGAGACGGGAGGAGGTGACCACCATGGCTTTGGCCCGTCCTCCGAGCTGGCCCAGCACCTTATGGCGGAAGTGTTCCACTATCACCTCGGTCTTCTGCGCGATATTGTGGGGGTGCAGGCTCATGAACTTGGCCAGCGCCCGCGCCGCCTTTTTCTTTGGCAGGTTCGGATCGTCCTCGATGGCCTTCACCAGACGGTAATAGGTGGCGTAGGTGGTGTAGTTCTGCACCACGTCGAGGATAAAGCCCTCCTCGATGGCCTGGCGCATGGAGTAGAGGTGAAAAGCCTCGGGCAACCCGCTCGCGCCCGTGCGGCCGAACAGCTCCAGCGTCTTGCCCTTGGGTGTGGCGGTGAAGGCGAAGAAGCTCAGGTTCGGCTGCCGTCCGCGCGACTGCATGACCTGATTCAGGCGGTCCTCCCAATCCGGCTCTTCTTCAGCGTTTTCCTGTGTTTCGTGGTTCCTTTTTCCCAATATCTCCTTCAGCTCCCGCGCCGTCTCGCCGGTCTGGCTGGAGTGCGCCTCGTCCACGATGACGGCATACCGGCGCTTAGCGATTTCGGCCTCCCATTTGGCCGCGTCGGCTTTCTGCTCGTCGGTGGCCTCCTCCTGACTCTCCGCGCCGGCGGCGTGGAGTAGCCCGCGCAGGACGAACGGGAACTTCTGCAGGGTCGTGATGACGATCTTGGTGCCGTCGATGAGAGCGGCGGCAAGCTGCTTCGAGTCCTGGTCGATGGCCTTGACCACGCCTTGCGCGTGTTCGATCTGGTAAATCGCGTCCTGCACCTGCCGGTCGAGCACCTGGCGGTCGGTGATGACCACGACGCAGTCGAAGACTTTCTCGTCCCGCTCGTCGTGCAGGCTGGCGAGCCGGTGCGAGAGCCAGGAGATGCTGTTGGTCTTGCCGCTGCCGGCCGAGTGCTGGATGAGGTAGTTGCGTCCGGCACCTTCCTCACGCGAGGTGTGGACCAGCTTCCGCACCGAGTCGAGCTGGTGGTAGCGCGGGAAAATCATCGTCTCCCTGGTCACGACGCGCTGCCCGCCGCAGCCGTCGTCCACCTTTTCATCCTTCCTCTCGACAAACATGAAGTGGCCGAGAATGTCGAGGAAGCTCTCGAACGGGAGCACCTCCTCCCAGAAGTAGCCGGTGCGGTAGCCGAAGTCGTGCGGCGGGTTGCCCTCGCCGCAGATGATCTGACCGGGATGACTGCCCCGGTTGAACGGCAGGAAATGGGTCTTCTCGCCGGCCAGGCGGGTGGTCATGTGGATCTCTTCTGAATCGGCGGCGAAATGGACCAACGCCCGCTTCTTGAATGCGAACAAAGGCGCGCGCGGGTCGCGATCCTCCTTGTATTGACACACGGCGTTTTGCCAGTTCTGGCCCGTGCCGGGGTTCTTCAACTCGACGGTGGCGACCGGCAGGCCGTTCACCGCGAGCACCATGTCCAGCGTGCGGTTGTCGCCGGGATGGCAGGGCACCTGGCGGGTGACGGTGAGGCGGTTCTTGCCGAATAGGGCGATGGTCTCGAAATTCGCGCCGTGGGCGGGTTTGAAGTAGGCGACGCGGAAGAGCTTGCCGTAAAACTTGAAGCCGTGACGCAGGACGTGGAGCGAGCCCTTGGCGTCCAGCTCCTTGACCAGCGCGGTCAGCAGCAACGCCTCCAGCCCGGCCGCGTGCAGCGTCCGCATGTCGGCCCAGAGCTTGGGCTGGGTGGCCTCGATGAAGGCGAACACCTGCGCCGGGAAAAGCGCCCGTTCCTTATCCCACTCCGCGTTGCTGCCTGACTTCCAGCCGCCGCGCGTCAGCAGGATTTCCTCGACGTAGGTTTCGAAGGCGTGTTCGGTGGTTTGGGTCGGCATAACGTTGGTATCCCTCGCCTCGTGTCTTTGTGAAGACTACTTCCTCATTCTCGCCACGAGGGATTTCCAGTTATTGCATGACCAGACAAGAGACGAAGGAGCGCTTGGGATTGATGCGCGAGTCTGACACATTTTCGCCAGCGCCTTTGCGGCATCGGCAACAGGTCTATCGTGCTTTTGTCTGGGACCTTCCTTCGATTCATCTGTCGAACCCCTAAGCAGGAATTCGACCCAGTTCTCGATACGGTCCTTTGCGAATACGAAGACAACCTGTTCAAATTGGGGCCTCGTGATCCCAGCTTGTTCTGCTGCGGTCCAGAACTTAGCCTTCAACTGCTCCCCGTTAGCCATGTCGTGATCCAGGTCAGCCCAAACCATGAGAGTCGTGTCGCCTCCAGTTCTTAAGCATTGCAGGAGTTCCCCGGGCATTGCGGCGATCACGGACTTTCTGCCTCCATCTCCACAGTCCCGTGTGCGAATGATGTTGTTCCCCGTCCAAGGGCGAATCCATGCAGGATCAAGATCCCTTAATAGACTGCGGATAAAGATCGGGTCAATACTTCGTCCCTTTTTGCCCTCATGAAGGCAAACAATCTGCGTGCGGCTAGGCATTGATCCACCCCCTTGCAATGGCTTCGCCAGCCGTCATTCCATCAGGAACCTTCAAGGGGCCAATTCGCGTAGGTGACGTATGATTGTCACGCCACAGATAGTGCCCGCACTCCTCGCCAGCTAGGCCCAAAACCTCAGGATGGTGTGAGATGAGGATCGCCTGATGCGTCTCGTCGAGAACTTCCCGCAAGGACAGAACCCACGGTTGAAGCTCGGGAAGGCCGACGTAATTATCTGGCTCGTCAACGAGGACGGTTTGCAGCGCGTCCGTGGCCAGTGCGGCCCGCACCATGTTGAGTCCGATCAGAGCCTTCTCGCCATCGGAAAGTTGCTCAAAAAACAGATCACCGCCGCCCTCTTTGTTCGCCCCGTCAAAGCGCAACTGCAACGCCTTGGTATTCAGACCCACATCTACCAACTTGAGCGACTTAAAGTCGGGCCACACATCGGCCAGCAGGTCACGCAAAGCGACGGTCCAATCCAAGTCTTGCGACAATGAACGATACCACGAGGTCAGACCGGACAAATACAGATCCGGACGTTTCGATTCCCCCTTGCTCTCCCGTTCCATGCTTCGCGGATTGGGGCGGAGGATCAGCAGCTTGCCCATCGCTTCTTGAAGCACGGCGAGTTCGCCGATACTGCCTTTCGGCTGGATCGACGCTAGAGCAGCTTGATGCCAGTCCAAGGGGAATCCGGTCTGGGTCCCGTCCATCTTCTTGAACCGCACTCCTTCCAGATTCCGGTCAAACAAGACCTTTCCATCGCAGGTTGCCTGCTCTTTGATGAATCGCGGCTTCTCGTAATCCGCCTTTTGCTCAAGGTGAAAGGTGTATTCAAAAACATGCCCTGCGGCAGTCACACCCAATTCAAATTCCTGAACCGTGCTCTTCAGCCAGTTGGTGAACTCCAAACGCGGCACATCCCTATCACTTGCTCCTCTATCACTTTCTCCTCCTAGTATACCGTCACCGGTGGCCAGGTTGCGAACCAGTCGTAGCGCATCGAAAACCGAACTCTTGCCTGCACCGTTCGGGCCGCACAGGACACCGAAGGAATCGAATTCCGCCTTGAAGGAGACAAGGCACCGAAAGTTGTTCACATAAAGTCTAGTAATCATGGTTCATTTTCTCCCATCTGAGTTCGGATGTCAATCTTGCCCGTAACGGCTGCGGTAATCAAGGCTATTCGGTATTCCCGCAACCGCTCCACCGCATCCTCCACCTTCCCCACCAGAGCGTCCAGTTCGTGGCCATGCTGGACCCGCATCTCGGCCCAGAGCTTCGGCTGGGTGGCTTCGATGAAGCTGCGCCGGGAAAAGCGCCCGTTCCTTGTCCCACTCCGCGTTGCTGCCTGACTTCCAACCGCCGCGCGTCAGCAGGATTTCCTCAACGTAGGTCTCAAAGGCGTGTTCGGTGGTTTGTCCAGGCATGTTCTATCCTTTGTTACCGATTCCAAGAGTCGATGCGCTCTACAATCTGCTTCATCTGTGTCTCCCACTCGAATCGAGCACTCATCCTTATCTTGTCCATCTGTGGGGCGCTGAGGACTGCCAAATCCATCTTGTCGATACCCTTTCGGTTCATCTTCGATTCGACATACGAAGAGCCGGGCGATCCCTTGCGCGGAAAGAACATCTCGTATTGGGTGGGGTCGGGAAGCGTTGCGAGACCTACGGCTCTTGCGAGCACAGCGCCAGGAACATAATTCTCGATCTCTTTGGCTCCCGTGACCCAGATGCGTGCGCCAGGAATTTTCAAAACTTCAGCGCGAATCCTTCTAACGCGGTCCTTGACCCTTGACCCTTGGGCTGTTCTGTCACCGTCACAAACGACGACGATGTTCGGATTGACCCGAAACAAATTAACCAACTCCTTCTCTGCGTCTTCTGGTGATTTGAATTGTGTTCGCGCCAATAGAGATCCGCCGTAAAAAGCGCATTGGTAATCCCGTCCCTCTTGAAGCCTGCTTCCGGTGTAGATGTCGAGCCAGCGGTTAATGTAGATGCAGTCCGAAGGCCCTTCAACCCAGATGATACCGTTCGCCTGAAGAAGATCAGACGGCTTTGCTCCCAATTCAGATATGACGCCCAAGTGATCGAAGTGTGCTGAGACCGTAGCGGCTCTGGCGGTTTCCCCATCGTGTGTGACATGGACTATTTGAGCATTTTTTGACAGGCCAAACTGATCCAAAGCCGTACTCGAATGAGTGGTTAGAAAGATCGTCACCTTTTCAGTGACGGCGTAATTCTCAAGATACTGGAAAAGTCGTCGTAACAACGCCGGGTGCAAATTGTTTTCGAGTTCCTCGAAGGCGTAAGTAAATAATGATCGCGGCTTGCCATCAATCTCTGGAATAACCAACAAGTTCAATAGTACAAGGAGGACGGTCTTTAATCCGCTTCCAGAATTACTTAAAGGAATCAGCCCCTTTTTCTCCTCACCCAAATAGACTTCCCAATAGCCTTCTTGAGTGCTGAGTTTCGGATCATCATGGTACTTCACCTGAATCTCAGTAAAGTGGCCGTCATTGGCAAATATATCGTTCAAAGCCTTTAATAAATCTCGCTGAATGATTTCACGGGGATAACGTGGATCTGAGGTGACAATATACCTTCTAATGATATTGGTCGCACCTGCGCCATCAGGTGCTAAAACTAATTCTTTTAAAGGCGTTTCTGCCCTAATGTCACGATCAGCAAAGAGACGGCGAAACTGAGATCCGGATAAAGTATGCTTCGCACTTTTCAGGATTCGAGCTATGTTCTTCAATCTTGCTTTTGTTCGCAGAGCATCGTGATGAAAAGAAGCATCGAAGCCATCTTCAAATGTGATGTCTGCCACATTTCCGTGTTCGTCCAGTACCCACGTTACGGGCTTATCAATAAAGTAGCGTCCGTTATCGTTCCAGTGGTTGCCTCCTAATTCACCACCACTTGTGTTTGACGGGAACACGTGTTCAAGAGAATCTTTTTCAAGAACACCATGAAGACGGGTTTTCCATTTGCACTTATTGAAATCGGTTTCGCAGAGCGCTTCAGCAAGATCGAGAAGGTGGGTCTTGCCTGAATTGTTTCGGCCGATGATCACGTTGATCGATTTAATAGTATCAAAGCCAGACCAATCCTTTTTGAAGCAACGATGTCCACAGAAACTAACGGTATCGGCAATCATTTTGCGCCCCGCTGTTTGGGTTGGTTTGTCACATCAATCTTTCCCGTCAAGGCGGCGGTGATGAGGGCGGTGCGGTATTCCTGCAACCGCTCCACCGCCTCCTCTACCTTTCCCACCAGCGCGTCCAGCTTCGCCGTCTCCTTGTCCAGATACGCGGCGATGGCGCGTTGTTCGGGGAGGGGCGGGACGGGAAACGGTAGCTTGC
>Ga0268276_1000477_pt1 | contig 47896 bp, 41 predicted proteins | sample saktaG_4_FD_190145 | JGI IMG/M metagenome (GOLD analysis project Ga0268276, IMG submission 190145) | Saline water microbial communities from Sakinaw Lake, British Columbia, Canada - sak_2010_1_5_45m | ecosystem: Environmental > Aquatic > Non-marine Saline and Alkaline > Saline ...
TCCCAGAATCTCGTTGTGTTTTAGAACCTTGCGGTAAATATCAAACCAGAGACCCTCAAAGTCGTATCTGGAACTTGTCATAGACGCTCCTTTCGATCAGTTTTGGTAATCTTATTCTGCTTGATGTTTCCGCAAAAACCTCAGTGTTCACGAGGCCCAGTTGAGACTCTATGCCATGGATCTTTTCCTTCAACGACAAATACGTTTGTATATATCCCTGAGGAATTTTTTCGTTTGCGCAGGCCTCATCAAATAATTCACCAGAAACACCACGAGGATCAACGTAATTATCGAACTCATTGGCCATAACCTCCTTAATATTCATAAGTTGTTTTCGTAAATCGGCCAGTTCCAATTTCAGATGACTGGCATTGATAGATAGGTCGTCCAGAAACGGTGTTGATTCCACGCTCTGAATCCCCGCAAAATCTTCACCCAAACCATCCACATTAATCCCGATATCAGATACAAAAGTAGCCGTATCCTCATCCATAAAGAGATTCATCTTTTGAGAATGGACATCTGTCAGAGGAGAGTAGTCATGTATCTTTGGTTTAAAGGCCAGGATCGTATCATTAAACTTACTTTCAAGAGTGCTATCGGCAACAGCCATCAAATTGGCTGGCGTGAAGACTTTCATGATATGTCTTCGGCCAAAAGGATCATGTTGGTCCCGAAAGTTCCGGGCCAGTTCCTGTGAGTAGAACAATACCGGTTTATCATTCTCAGGATCCCTGCAGAGTTTGATTTTTGCGGCGGTATAGTTCTTCGCATCATCGACACAGTCGAGTTTAAACTCTTCAATGTCCTGGTCAATTCGTTCGGGAGTATCAATTACTATGTTCTCCATACCTATTCCTCCTCCAATCGCACTGGCATCAGCAAGTTGGTTTTATGGCTGTCGTCCTTGGCAATAAACAGGTTGGCCGAGCGGTTATCCCGATATTTCCACAGAAGTTCATCGGCTGCAATACTCTCAAGTGTTTTTTGAAGCAACTTCAGATTAAAACCTATTTCAAATTCCTCTTTGGAGTGCCCTTGATGCTGAATTTCCGTTGCAAATGTCAGGTCACGTTCGTGATCCCTCGTAAACAGCCCTATGGTGCCATTTCTAAGCCTTAAATGAGAGAGATGAGTATCTTTATTCGCGAAGGGAATCGCGGCTTCTATGGCCTTTAAAACGGCCTTTTTGTCAACTCCAACTTCATTGGGATTCTCCTGGCTTAGAATGCTCAGAAAATCGGGGAAATTCTCGTCAATCAGACGCGAATACAAGACCATATAATGGGGCAGGCAGAACTGGATATAGTTCTCCCCCACTGCCACATGCATTCTTTCGATTCTTAACTTGGTTAAAATCTGTAAACATTTTGGGGAGATGATACCTTCAAAATTCTGAGTGACTTCACCTTTTTGATCGGGATCCAAATTAGGAATATATTCAAGGGTATGGCCGTCGGTTGTACAGGATTGGACCGAGTCTTTTGTTTGTTTGACCCAGACGCCGTTCAAAGCCGGTTTAAGTTCATCAGTTGATGTATGTTTCAGTTGCTGATGCATTTGCAGTATCATATCACCGGTCCAGAAGCCAATCTGAAAGAAGGTCTCATTGGGCAGAGATGGAAATTCAGCAACATCCAAGGATTGGCAGCTGACGGTATTTTGATCATAGTGGATTTCCAAATGATTCTCGGACTGAATCTCAATTTTCAGTTCCGACGGCCGGGATTTCATGATTTGCTTGATAACATCAATCGGCAGTGTATACTCACGATCATCCTCCACAGGGATGGTCAACCAATTCTCTAAATCCGTAATCAACATCTGGCCGTCACGGACTGCGATGTAATTCAAAATCGTCAATGTGGAGTTTCTCGCCCTCACCTTCTCCGCAACTGGCAAGAAGGCTTTCAGTTCTTTTAGCATATTTACCTCGTTAATTAATTAGTTGGTTTAATTCCAAAACGCAGGGTTGCATTGGAACACTGAGCATGATAAGGTTTCTTAGAGCAATAGTTCTCTGTACAGAACTGACCGGAATCCAGTTCCACCGGTTTGCTCTTGTATTTGCAGTAATGATATAGTTTGTCCTGTTTCAGGAGCATTTCAGTGTACTTTTCGAAGAACTCATTTAAGTCCACAGAATGCCCGATTTGCTTCTGATAATGGGCTAGTGATTCGGCAATTTTGGACAGCAGTTGTTCTCTGATTTCCATAGCATCAATGGTCTTGAACCAATCCGGGAGGTAACTGCTCTGCAGCAATGTCTTGCGAATACTATCAATGTCCCGGGTATCATTAGAATTGATCCTGATAGTCTGAGAGGGTGCAGCCCCCGGGAGTGGGTTAGTTCCCAGGGGCCGCATGTTGAGGGGCTTGAGGGTGTTCGATGTGGGGGACAGCCCCTGTAGAAATTGGTTTATATTTATTATTATGCCATTCAAAATATCCAGCGGATCGTTGAGTGAAGTATGTCGGGGCACTCTCTTTTGATCCTCCTGATAGGGTTCATTTTTCAGGGTCAGTTCAATGGATTCCATATCCAATTCAAGGGATTCAGGCAGTACAAATCCAACTTCACCAATCAGATGTTTACCCTGTTTGGAGTGAGTTACCACCGGTAAGGCATTAAATCCGGCCTTGAATCCTTTAGGGAACAGAACACTCCACTGTTTTGTCAGGAGTAATTCTTTGTCCTTTTCCTTGAGATCATCGATCCACTTATTGACACTGTCTTTGATCCTGAGTGTAATTTGTTGTTTATAGTCTTCAGCTGTCATAGTCCCTCCAATGCAACCAGTTGCGCTTTATTTGTATCAAGGTCTTCGTACTCGTTTAAAGTTACCTGAGCATCAGCGCCACACTCTTTGCAGGTGATGGCAAAACTTGTTTTACCCTGGTCTACAATCTTGTCTTCCAGGCTTTCCAGTTGCCGAACGTGCAGGATAGACAAAGTCCCGTCCTCATTGAACTTAAAAGTACAGCGTACCCATAGTGGTATCAGAAATGATTTATGGTTGCCACAACTGGGGCAGGATATTTTCATCGTTGCGTTCCTTTCGTAAAGCGTTAAACTCTTTTCTATTTTCTTCCAACTCCTGATCCAGTGGAATGATACGAGGTTTTGGTCTGAAAGGTCTTGTTACCTTGTTACTGCCACACCTGGCACAGGTAATATGTCTGTTGTAGTAGGTCTCGGTCTCTCTATCAAAGGCTAGACTGGAATCGTCTTGTTTCAGGACATAGTCCACAATATCTTTCAAATTATTCCGTACAGTATCTTCCGTATAATCAAAATCCGGAAATAATGCATTGTCAATAATAACATGACCATCATTTGTAGTAATCTCTTTTACCGTAGTGATGTCGGTTTCAAAATATGTGTAATTACCACAGACAAGGCACAATAATTTCATGCGACACCCTCCTTTTCAAATTGTTTGAGGCACTTTGCACAGGTGATGTTTTCAGGCTTAAGACGCCTGGCCACAACATCTCTGGAAAGGTTGGGTTTATCAACCTTCAACAAACCACTATTGGTACTTAATTCATGCTCTGTTTCCAGATCAAGCAGGAAAGTATTATTCCCATTTCCGCAAACATTGCAATGGGGTATTTTGATGCCTGTGGGGAGTTCAATTTCCACGATCGCAGCTTGTTCAACTTTATCAAATATCGTAAAGTTTTTAGGCCGGTAGACCAGCCAGGGTATATAGATAAAGCCATTAACCTTGGCAATCTTGGTTAGCAGGTGTGATATATCTACTCCATAAAGGTTCAGGGAATAATTGGAAGCATAGAGTAGCATGCCGCCGGTGCCACAGCAGGGATCACAAACGGACATAATTTTGTGCTCATCTTTTGGTTCACTTCCAAAAGTCATTCTGACCATCATTTCCACCACGTTTCCGGGAGTGGCAAAGAAGCCCAGGGCATTGTTTCTGCCCATGTATTCCGATGCTAAATCCCCCCAATGATCCGCCGGCTCCAGGTAGAATAAACCCATATTGAAAGTCCGATACCAGAAATCATCTTCCTTTTCCGAGATGGGTGGAAACTTTTCCCCCTGGTTAAAGCCCCAGAGAAGCCAGTCAATGAAGACTTCCAGGGGATTGGATACACTGCGTGTGTAGTCCAGGCATTTGGTGATGTTTTTATATACCTGCTTTTGCTGGTAGGCATAAGGTGGCTGAAAGTGAATATAAGGAATTGGATCAGGAGTCAATCTGTTTGACAGACAGATTCTGGTCCAGTATTCCCAGCGTTTAAAAAACATGTTATCGAGACCTAAAAGGTATGGTATTAACCAGCCTTTTTTATCATTAGTTCGTTTTATTTCCGGTTTCATCTTTACCTCTAAATGCAAAAAGGGGCCGGAAATTCCAGCCCCTTTGCATGGTTTGGTGTGCTTGTAATCAGTAGCCTAGATCTCTGATTAATTTCTCCAGTGTTATACCATAGTGCTCAAGGACATTCAGAAGACCATCGTCATGGTGTGAACAGCGGCATTGACAATCATCTTCGGATACCTGGCCGTCATGTTCCCGGATACATTCGGAACAAAGTTCCGTGACATCTTCTTCAGGGATATATTCGCCACAGACATCACAGCCGGGGCAACCCATTTGCCAGCACCAGTCGAGCATGCGGACCTGAAAGTCCACTGATTCCGAATCGTGACAATTTGCACAATGGATAATCTCTTTGTCTTCCATCTTGGATTTGTCGATCATGGTCCAGATATTTTTACTGATTGAAGCAAAGACCCGCTGGGTCATTTGTTGGTTCAGTTCAACAGAAATTAATCCATCGGCTTGAACCTCAATCTGGTGTCTTAATCTTAGGTCCATATAGAAGGCTGTGGTGTTCCCGCAATAAAGACATTGGAAGTTGTTTTGGATACCATAACGGCGCTCTTCCGGTTGGTAATATTTAACTGCTCTGCTCATGGTGGACTCCGATAGTTTCGGTGATGACTTTTGTCAAGCCCGCAATAGCGCTGGCCAGTTCCGCTGTGGTTTGCAGATTATCAGAGATGCGTTCTTGTTTCCGGACTCTGAAACTGTTGTGCAGACCGGAACCAATCAGATAAGCATTGGCTGCCAGCATCACACTGTTGGAAACAATACCGGCGATTTTCACAAGGGAACCGGTATTGACTCGAATTCTGAGTTTGGTGTCTCCGGCCATACTATTTCCACACCAAAAAACGAATTACCCGGATTACCACTAATCCAGCACCGATATACCCGATGGTTTTAGCGGTGGTTTTCATTTCGTCGTTGGTGACATGGATGGTGTAACCGTCGGCTTCTTTTTTTCGCTCCAATTTGAACTCCTTTCTGAACTCTGAATTGTTAATATCAACTCGGTTGCGGCATCGATTATCACCTTTTGACGTTTGTAACGAGTATAATCCCGGACAAGAACTATACCCGCCCCGACGCTGAAGGTGGCCACAATCAGACCACCAAACGCCACTAACACATGCCGCAGGGAAACCTCAATGGTTGTCTCCCTCTCCTCCGGTGGCAGATTCTGTTTCGTTGTCATACCTTCGTACGATTACGAAAAAGACCAGCGACTTTCAATGCCAGAGTCACCCCAGCCAGGACGACCTCACCTACAATGACTGCATTCTGCATTTTTGACGACGTTTTCGGTTTTTCAATCATTTTGAACTCCTTAGTTAAACTGTTAATAATTCTCAACATGCATATACAATATTTTAAGATTTATTTGCAGCTGTTTTATTGCCCAAAATGGGGCCTGACACTTTTTACCCCCCTGTCTTTTTTATATATCTCATTTCAGTGTCGACGAGAAACGGAAAATTTGAAATATATTACACTTATAATTTCTTCCAAATTTGAAAAAATTGGTTTCTTTTCAGTGTTTTTTGCAGGTTTTTTTTTATTTACACTTATAAAAACCGACTGCCACGGTGGCAGGTAAATTAAAATAAGTTTAAAAAAAAGGCTGACATTGGGAGAATGCCAGCCCCTATATTGCCCTCACCGTGCGTTTCCGCCCGATTAAAGGTTATAAATTATTCCCTATCTAACCTGCCACAATCTGAAATGTCTCTACTTGGGAACCTTGTAACACAAATATGTCTTTCAAAATACCATTCACCACATCGGGAACATTGTTGTGAACCAAGAGGAATAATACCTAATTTAGCTTCACGCCTTACGCGATAATCATAAGTTGAATTCGCAATTTGCTCACATTTTAGATAATGAGGTACTTTGTCTTGACAATTGGGAAATACGTTATCTATCTTTGGTTCAAAATTATTAACCTTAAAGTTGGGAATGACAGGCAAAGTAGGTTTGGGAATTAAGTTATCTATAGTAGGTTTAAAAGTATTAATCTTATAATCTGGAATGACAGAATTGAAATGATAATTGTTATTCTCACTTGAACACTTTGGACAAAGAATATTCGGGCCAGGTGCTCCACATTTCGGACACTTCCCTAGTAATTCACCTAAAATTCCTCTGGGCATAATTCCTCCATAAATATCATTTCTGATATAATTTTAATTCTTTAGAGATATCAGGTTCAATATCCCGAAGCATTTTAATAGTCTCAATTGCTGAATAATAACCAATAAAATTTGATTCTTGAATACAATCAGTACATATTGAATAAGAAGAATTATCATCAAGAGATAATTGATCATTTTTCCCATATGTACGTTTTAATGTTGTTTTTTTTATCAGTTTACCGGTTCTTATTTCAGCAGGTGTCCTGATTTCAATCTCAACACTTATTGTAGTTAGATCACCATCGATACTTGAATTATAATTCCTCAACCAAATTGTATATTTCTCATCAATTTCAACAATCTTAATATTGGGTACTTGGCTTAAATATTCTATTAATCCCAACTTCGCGCTTGCTAAATCTAACTTTTCAACTAACTTTGTTTTGATATCAACGCTTAAAGTATCACCTGATCCAAAAAGTGAAGATGGAATAATAAATAAAATAGAGAGTGAAATTAGTAATACATACTTCATTTTTAACCTCATAATTTATTCTTAAAATATTCAGTTGCTTTTTTTAAAGCAATATTCCTCATCGAAAACTTATCTTTATGTTCACCAGTCATTTCAGCAAACGTCTGATTATAACCATTCGGAATAAATATTGAATCCCACCCAAAACCATTTTTTCCTCGAGGTATATCAGCAATAGTACCGTTGACTTCACCCAAAAAGATATTAGGATCATTTATACCATCATAACTAGCAATGCATGTTTTTGCTATGGCATTTTTGTTAGGATTCTTACAAATCATTTGACTTAATCCATCATTACCTACTGAAGCGAGAAACCATTTTATTAACGCTCCTGGTAAACCATTCCATGCTTCAAAGTATAAACCCGTATCTTCTATCATCACAGGACGTTTTAATTCAAAATAAGCTGCTTTTACTTTATCTACTACAACATCTTCAATATTTATTGATTGAATTTCTGGTAAATCAACATCCTGTTGAAATAATTGGATATTAAGAATCCTTTTAAATTCTAAATATTTATTTCTATTCCCGGTAACAAAAGTATAATGCTGATGCATTTAAACCTATTTTTTATAAGCGGACTTGGCATTCATGATATATTTCTTCCATCCGGATTTTTCAATTATATCATGAATGGTGTAGCTCTGATCGAGATACTCAATTTCGCCGTTCTTCATAAAGTTAATCACACTGAAATAACCACCAAGATTTTCTTCGATCCAGTATAATAGTTTAAAACCCCAGCCATATTCATTCCCTTTTGCATAATCGACATATGAAAGGTCTATTGAATTAATTTGATTTTTCAAACCATAGAAATCACAAACTTTAAAAGCCAGCCACTCTGAGAATCCCTCCATAATTAGCGTTTCACCCAACTCACATCCTTCAAACTTCACCTTGCTGGACATTGATTCAGATTCCCAATTGTGGCCATACTCGTGGGCTAAAACCATAATGAAATCGCTTTCACACAAGTTTTTCCGAATCTTAATCCCCTCACCATTAAATGTTCCTGCAATTCCATCTGGTGCATTAGCAAAAAATGATACCTCAACAGGATTAGCAATATCAATATCAAGTTTTCCGTTAAATAGATTAAATATATTCAGTTTCCATTTTTTTGCTTGTGACAACAGAAAATTATCCTCTTGTGGTTCTCCTTTTTTAAAAAGAATTATATCAATTAAATCCGGTTTGTTGTTTTGAATGAAATCCTCTTTAAACGATTGTGATAATTTCTTTTTTTGACAATAATGGCATCCATTGAGTAGATAGGACAGTGTTGTAACCTCATAGGGAGGGTCACTTATTAATACATCTGTTACAACATTACTAAAGATATCATATAGAACATCCGATCTTAGTAATATATAATCTAAAACCGATAATTGACTCTTAATGACTGGGATCAAATATAAAGAATTATTATTAACAACTGGATAAATAAAAGAATTGATTCCCTGGAAAAGTTGTTCCGTAAATAATTTCCATGCGTGATAAATTCCATGTGCTTCTTCGCCATATATTTTAATTGCTTCATATTCGTCATATTCATCGTTTAATTCAGGTGAAAATTTATTTATCTTGATATCATTATTATTAATTATATCAGAAATTCTTTCTACATAACTATCAGAGGATATTTTCAATCTCGTTAATTTTACTTTTTCAACACATATTGAGTTTCTTTCATATTTTGCATCATCAATATTATTTTCACTGTCATACTTAATATTAATAATAGAATCTCTTAAATATGGTGCTGCCTCTTCGGCGATGACCCCAGTTATTATCCTGTTTTCTTTGTTGTTTTCTTTGTTTATTCTATGATTAATCTTGTATTTATTATTACCATGATAAATAATTGAATCTGGGAACAGGTTGTATTTAATCATTTCCTGGTCAACATATCCTATGTTCTTTATATCAACTACATCATCAGAAAAAACACCCCATTGTATTGATAGCTGATTCTTATTTAATTCAATAATATCTTTGACAATATATTTTTTGTCCTCTTCAACAATCAGCTCCAACTCAAATAATTTTCGAATTATAGGAGAATCAGTTTTCCAAATACTATTAATGGTTTCTTTATCAATAGATGAATCATTTATTATATTAAATGTTAAAATAAAATAAAATAAATTCAAATAATCATTATCAGGTAAAAAGATATCTACTTTCTGATATCGATCAAATAATTGTTTTAATCTGAACGCTGAATAAGATATTGGATTTTCAGCAGGAAGAATAATTCCGACACCTTCATCATTTAAAAACCTGCCGATATATTCTTCTATATTTCCGAGCCCAACCGGATATCCAATAATAATGACCATATCGTATTTCTTTAGATCATCACTAAAAATACTTCTTGTATATTGAATTCTAATCTTTTGGCTTTTAAAATCTCCGACATTTGCAAATTCAGTGTTATTCCAAATTAGAACATTATAATCATCCGTGTCAAAACTCTCGATAATTGTCATCAATTCATTCAGTTCTTTATCAAATGAATTTCGTTCAAATATTTCATAATTTAAATCATCATTAACTCGTAACATTGGTGGAACCCAATAAACGAATGAATAGGCTTGATGATTAATGTTCTCTACAGGAATAATTTTAACATCAACAGAACCACAAAAATCAAAAATAAATGCATCTGGCGATCTGACTTCATTACCCGTGATAACAAACTGGGGAAGATCTGCTGGTACTGATTTACACAATTTAAGAAGATATTTTATGTGAAGTAGCTGAAACGGTGAATAGGTATTTACATTATCAACTACAATCAAACCTAAATTATTCAAGAAAGTTGATAATTCAATAAATTGATCACTGTTCCTAACTGCTTCAAACAACATTTTAGCTGTTGTAAATATACAATCCGCATTTTTAAATGCATTTAGGTCATCATTATCTTCAGTCAGTTTTTTAACTGTGAATGCAGTTTCCCATTTTGATTCTTTTAACAAATTTTGGAAGTTAAAAATATTTTTATCAACTTCTTTATCCAGACAGATAAAGAGGACATTTTTACTTGATCTGATAATTTTATCTATCGTTATGATATATGTAGTAAATGACTTCCCTGACTTAGGTCCACCGCATATAAACAAATCCCCACCCTGGTCAATACTATCAACAGCATTTGACTGGTACTCATAATATCCCTCAAGACCTGCAAAATTCAATAAATCTATAACAATTGGTGATTGGGGTAATATCTTTTTATCCGGATGATATTCAGAAATTTTTTTAATCTCAAATATTTGGCCATGATATTGTGGGTTGTTCTTTATACGTTCAATCATATTTTACTTGGTATCCCTGATATTTTTAAGAAACTTATATAAAAACCCCGTAGCTTATTTGAAGAAACCCTAGCTTCATTTTCATTAATACCGTCAATGAATGGTTCCGAACAAATAAAATATTTTTTGTCTTCTCCAAATCTGATATCATTGGATAGCAATGGTGGTTGCAATTGGAGAATTGCTGCTTTATCTCCCGCAAACAGTTTCTCTGATATTTTTTTCCTGACCCTTTTCCAATCGATGTCTGTGTTATTAATTTCTTCATTATAGTGTACAATAATTTCTTTCAGATTGCGAATGAGTTTCTTTTTAGTATCAATCATGCTATCAGATTCTTCTATATTTCTGTATAGTCGATCAAATAAATTGTCGGTTTTAAATTGTTTTAAATTTTGAATCTCTAATTGGAAACATGTTTCAATAACATGCATATCATTTATATTAATGTTTAAATCAGAAATATTATATAATAAATTTCCTTTGCTAATTAATTCAATTATCGAATCACGGATCGTTTTAATTACATAAATGATTTTATCAATTTCAATTTTAATTATATTATGATTTTTTCTTGTATTGAACTGCGTAAAAAGAGTTCTTCGCCATTCGATCCAATTGTATAGTTTTTCCTTTATTTTTGAATTCATTAAATCACATAAAGAATCTATTTTTTTATACCAACCATTCGTTAAATACCTACGTAAGACAAATTGGAAAATGGTCCCAAGTACTAACGCGATAATAAGTGCAAAAAGAAACGATCGGCTTAAAAAGAAAAATTTACTAAAAAGGTAGAGAGCAATAATAAAGACAGGAATGGCACTGTAAGCTGTCAATTTTAGAATCGACTTTAATTTGTCCAATTTGTCGATTTTTTTTAAAAAATCTTGAATACTCGGCAGATCATTTCTAATATTTGTCTTAATGATATCTTTTGTAAAATATTGCCTTTCTACAAATTCAAATTCATTATTTGATTTAAAATTATTAATTTGATCATATAGGTACTCAAGAAGGCTACTAATAGATTCTACATTTCCGTGTATTTTTAGGAAATTTATGACCTTTGTTATGTAAAGCGCGCTTAAATTTATTTCAGCATTTTTATCTTTTTCATAAATTAATCGCAATTGATTAATAAATGCATTATAATTATTGGCATCGTAAAGAGAGTTGCTCCATGATTTAGGATCACGATCTTTATCAACGATATTTTTTAAATAATGGTCTTGAATTTCTGGTAATTTCGGCTTATCTGAAATCTTAACATTACACTTTGTATTCTCATAGAATTTTAAATCAATTTTGGGTAACTCTACCTCCTCATCTTTTTTTTGCATTAATATTTTTGCCAGTTTTATATGCTTCAAATGTTGCGGATCAATTCTGAATGAATAAGTCAGAATAATTCTAACATATTCGTCACGAGGAATATCATGCAATCCCAGATGATCCAGAATGGAAATAATAATATTATATAGTATAAGGACAATATGCTCAGTTTTAAGCGATGGTCCTTTCTTGACCTTATCAATCACCAGTAAAGGTGAATAAAAACATGCACCAACATTACATTTTTTTATATTTGTCCAGTCAACCGATTCGATTTTCTTTATACAGGAAGAAAATTCTTCTTCTTCAATTAGTACTGGTGAATCTCTCCAAATGTAAATATTAATAAAATCAACATCCATTACAAGATGCTTTGTTTTTGTAAAACATTCTTCAAAATAGCGTGAGTTTTCATGATCATTTATTATAAATACCTTAATAGTGTCTTCACCAGATATACTTTCTACTATCTCATCAAATAAATTTTTTATCCTATGTACTATTGAAAAATTATTTTCAAATAGTATACACTCTAAATATTTACTGATAGATGTATAGTAGTTATCATTTGGTAAATAAATTATACTTTTTTTCATTACATTTCTACAACTTTAACTCGATTTTAATTCTGATAGTAAGTTCTCTATTTCTTTCTGACTACTGGGAATTACTCCATATTTGCTAATAAATATTTCACCATTAATATTCTTATTCAGAACGATTCCTAATTCTTTCGTAAACTTATTAAATATATTTTTATGCTCTGCAACCTGGTGAATATTCGAGTGAATAGTAATCCCTTTTATAAAAATATCATCAATTCTTTTCTCAACTGCATAGTGTTTATTAGCTTCGTCATAAACTAATTGGCTAACCTCATCCTGAATATTTTGATCTTCCCGATATTTCTCAATGAATTTAGGCCAAGTGGTTTGAATTTTAGTAGCGGGTGTTCTATACCAGCCTTTATTATCTCTAACAATAACTCCAAAACCTAAACTAAGCAGATATAGTCTTAGAAAATATTTCTCATCATGTGGCTTTTCAAAGAAATTTTCTTCCGGCTTCCATGGCCCATCAAGAAAACGTTTGTCTGTATGATAGGGGAAATTACTCCCCTTTGATTTGAAACTCTGATTATAATAATCGATAAATATTGGCACTAAATTTTTAAATGCATAAATAGGACATCCCAAATCACAATATAGAAATGCAATACGATCTTTTTTTCTTTCAAAAAAGTGAATATTGGGTTTTGTATCGTAATAATTGAGATTATTTAGATCAAAATCTATGGGCAGCATCATATATTTTTTTAAATTCTTTATATGTTTTAATTTCTCAACATCTTCAAGAAAATCTTCTCGTTCAATCGTGTCAGGATTCCAGAATGGTTCAACTAAATATAAGAATCGGTTAATCAATAATTCCTGAGCAAGACTTATCCACCTATCTTCTTTATCTGATATCAAATCTTTATTGAAGAGGCCCTCATACTGTTGAAAACCACCAAAGTCAACTATATACTTCTTTTTCAATTCATTCTGTGTCACTTTTCCCTTATTCATATCCAAAAAGTCATTATGAACTATCTGTAAATATCCATTAAAAGCATCATTGATTGTGATTTTACTTTCAGTTTCTTCAGTAATAAAAGGGACTACTTTTTTACTAATTATTCTTGATAAATATTTCTCAATATCTTTTTGAGTGGAACTGACTGAATAAAAATTATCAATTGATGGTATTAAAGCATCTCCTTCATCCCCATCTTTTATATAATTACTAACATTTTGCTTTGTACCAGCAATCAACGTTTCAAATACTTCTTTGTATTTTTCATTTAAGTATTTTTTTGATACTCCGATTTTTAGTTCTAGAGTATATGCATTTTTCTCTAACAAGGATATATCAAATATTGGTTTATGCTCATCATATCTATCGATAATTATTTTTTCTTCGGCAGTTGACAACATTTTTTCATATTGACTCAATACAGTCTCATACGCTTCCTTAAATTTTCTAACCTTGCTTAAACATTCTTCCAGATAAGATTTAATATCTCGATAAAAAGGTTGAGCTACCGCTGAAATTGAATAAGCTACCCTAAAATCAAAAAATGGTTTGAAATCACAAATGACATCATTAAGTGCACGCTTAAATGAACCAGTAGGTTTTCCAATAATATTTGTGTCTTTTTTGATACTCCGAATAGTTCTTATAATAATTTCCTTTTTATCATTTATCTGTACTTCCGGTGTCTTTTCCACTTTATCATGATTGAATATTTTTCTATTTTCAGAAAGATTTTTTGTAATTTGGTCATCAATCGAGACTAACCATTTCTCAATATCTTTAAATCTTATTGTAAACAAATTGTTAGTAATTTTAGTATCAATATTATTTTTAAATTCCGATACAATGATTTTCAGTTTATCTGCGGCATTCTTTTCAAACCGATTAAAAAGATTATCATCTAATTTTATCGACCTTTCAAGATCAATTTTATTTGTACATCCTGAAATGAGTTCATTTTTCTGGTTAAAAATATTATTCCAACCATCATTCGTTTTAAAATCGTGTTCTAATCTTGAAAATTGAATGTCTGAAATTGCTTCTTCGGGATTTAATTTCAAATCGTCATTACTTTGAAGAAAATGTTTTGATAAAATGTTTGCTTCAAAATACTTCGATATTTCGTTTATCGGAACCCGAATATGGGAGTACCCAAGGCCTAGAAATTTCGTCGATTTTCCAAGATGAGAGTTAAATTTAATTATTTCTCTTCCATCATTTTCAAAAAAATCTGTCAACGCTTTTTTACATGCGAGTGTATTTGCTACCAAATTAATGTATTGTTCCCTTGCAGTATTACTCCCGTGTGATACAAAATACTTGTTATGTTTTGTACTTTTCTGTATTAAAAATAATCCATCAAGCCATATATCTTTGTTTTTTAAATCGATTGGTATATTAATTTCCGGATACTTGATTTTATATTCTTGAGGATTTATTAACCAGTGATTCATCTCAATCAGAGCACCCATTGCCATTTCTGGCGCTCTCCCATGGATAGTAGAATCCATTATAGTAGGATCATAAAAATACCCCCATACTCTATCTAGTTTATTCTGAAGATAAAAACGTATATATGAAATTAGGTCTATCACTAGTCCAGCGCCTGTACCTCCCCCCAAGGAACTTATAATGTGATAATGTTGTTCGATCCCCCCGATGCCACCTGTAATATTTCTAATATCATCTTGAATATTATTAAATAAATTCTCAAACTTACTAATGTTTCTATAAAATGCTAATCGACCGTTTATCCTGATTTGTCCACCTGCTGTTTTATCACTAATTCCATCAGGTTTATAAGATTCAATCCACCACGTTGAAAAATCTTCATGCTTTTTAATTTCTTTATCAATGTAGCTATCAAGATCTGGTACACTTAACGAAAACATTCTCTTAACATTGTCACTTAGTGCATTCATTTCGGCTGTATCTTTAAAATCGACAGCTGCAAAGATACTGTTCCTTTTATCACTCTCAGACATATAGCGTTCTATTTTGCCGATAGTGCTAACTCCCATGCCGCCACAACCAATATAAATATTATATCTTTCTGACATTTTTAACTCCCATCTATTTAATGATAAAGTATTGATCGTTTATTGAAAAAACTGTATTAAATACTATTCTCCATGGTTTATCTAGGTATTCTTCACCCTCAATAATTAATGCTTCACTTTTTGATACCAATTCTTTAGTTTCATATCTATCAATAGTAATTACTAAGGTACCGGGAACTACTTTAAAGATAGCTGGATATTTTTTCCCTAAATCTATCTTTTTCTTAAAAACCAAATATCTGTTTAAATTGATCTTGGCAGAAGTAATTTCAGGACTTGAAGCTTCCAGATCAGTAATGCATGCTATGGTTTTAATATTTTTAGAATCATTAACGATTCTATTGCGATATCCTATAAATAATAGAATCAATAATACTAATCCAGCCAGTAATATTATAGGAAGAATATATTTGAAAAATTTATACACTGGCCAAGGTGTAACGTTTTTGTCTTTCGTTTTTTCATTTGATACATCAATAATATAAAGTGCTATATCTTCCTTATATTTATCCCCAAACCGATCCGTAATTAGTTGATTAAAATCAATTTCCTTTTCGCCAGGAGGAAGGTCGTTTATTCCATCAGTAAAAATATATGCTTCTTGATTAACATGAAGCGAAGTGTCCAATTTTTCTGCCACATAATCTAACGCTTTATCCATATATGTCCATTGTCCCCGCGCTTCTAAATTGTCAATCAAAGTATTTGTCGATGTAATGACTGATTTATTTGGATAACCACTGTATACTTCACGGACAGAAACATCAAATGTAGCAATACTTAATTCAGTTTTTGAATTTGAATATTTTTTTATGTATCTCTTTGCTTCTTTTTTTACTAGACTGATTCGGTCATCGGTTTTCATACTTCCTGATGTGTCTATTAAAAATACTACTTTTTTCGGTCCTGAACATGAAAACAAAGTAATCAATAGAAACATTGCTGCTATAAGTGAATACCTTTTTCTAAACATTCCCCCTCCAGACTAATTTATAATCAAATTGCTCTCTTGAAAAAATCTATTATTTCTGCCGTTTTTTCATATAACTATTATTCATAGTAAACAATGTTTTCTTTTTTTGCAAGATATATTATAAAAATCATTCTATATTTCTTCATTATCCGTTGTTTTATTTCCCCTTCTCGCTAAATGTCAAGAAAAATTGGACACGTTTAGAGTTATCATTTGATTTTCCTTTTTCTCGGGTTTGTTAATCCATACTTCAATTGGTTGACCTGACACTTTCGGTTTGCCATTTCTAAACCGCTCTGGAAAGCGTCTATAAGCCTTGCTGAGCGTTTGTTGTCGCTGTTGAACACTTTTCATACTCTCATCATAATGAACGCTATAAGGCGTCAGATAATTTAATCCGGAATGATAATGTTCGCAGTTATACCATTCAAAGAATTTTCTACATATTTCGCGTGCATCCTGTATCGAGCCAAAACGTTCCGGAAAGTCCGGTCTATACTTCAATGTCTTAAAATGACTCTCCGAATAAGGATTGTCATTACTCACGTGGGGACGGCTTAAGGATTTCGTCACATTCAGTGTATCCATTAATTGAGTCACGCTATTTGACTTCATGGGAGCGCCGCGATCCGAATGGATGGTTAACTGATTGGTCTCGATACCCTGTCGATCACAAGTGACTTCGATCAACTCCTTGGCCAAAAGGGCCGATTCACGCCGGGCAATCAGCCACCCCACCACATATCGGCTATAAATATTCAGAATAACATACAGATAGTAAAACATCCATTTCTGCGGACCTTTCAATTTGGTAATATCCCAACTCCAGACCTGGTTTGGCTTGTTCGCCAGCAATTCCGGCTTTGAATAATTCATCCGCCGATGCCCCCGCCGCCGTTCAACGACCAGCTCCCTCTTCGCCAACAAACGATACATTGTGCGGATTGAGCAGTAATAATTCCCCCGGTCCAGTTCACTGAAATAGATTTCATAAGGCGTTTTGTCCATGTATTCTTCGGATAACAGCAACGATATAACCGACGCTCTCTCTGTCTCACTCATTACATGACTGGCAGCATATTGTTTGCGGGGACACGGCTCCTCATCTTCCTTTTTACTCTGCCAGAAATAGTAGGTGGAGCGCGATATTCCCATTAAATAACAGGATGTTTTCATATCTATATCCAGGCCCAAAAACTGAACTGATTTAATATAAACATCCTTTATTTCCTGTTTAAACCAAGTTCGGAGATGTCTAAGATTTTTTTTTGAACATCAATGACTTTTTGGGCGATGTCTAATTCCCGCCTTAACCGCTGATTTTCTACTTCAATCGCTAACAGTCGCTGATTATCTAAATTACCTTTCAGCAACTGCCGCCGCCAAGCAGTGACCGATGACGAATAGAGACCTTCACGTCGCAACAGCTCCCCTTTTTCACCAACTCGTGTACAACTGTCATATTCCTGTCCCAAAAGGGAATCTTCGATCAGGATCTTCATTTTGTATTCTCTGCTTATGTAACGACGTTTGATCCCAGGGCTAACTTCGGTTTTCATCCCTTCTCCCAATCTTGTCATAATTCTCTCTTCCTTTCTGTTTAGAGTCTATTTTAACTCTAATCGTGTCCAAGAAAATTTAGGCACTCAGGGCTCTACTATAACCAATAATTGGCGAGGTCCTATGGAAAAACCTTCTTTGACAGTGCCTTTCACCGTTACTTTTGAAAACAAAGTTGGCATCATTCTGTTTGTGACAACAATTATTTCACCGGTTTTATCTGCTATCTTGAAATATTTAAACGCAATGTACGAATTTCTCTCAAGTACAATGCCTTTAATTTTAACTTCGGAATTTTCATATTTTCTTGGGTATTTAATAATATCACCAATTTTTGCAATAGATAACGGATTATCTAAAATAATGAAATATGTGATTATTAATGTAGATAATAACAGAAATAGTAACAAAAGTGTTAAAATAGTTTTTCTTTTCATAATTAATACTCATCACTTAATAGTTTAAAAACTTTATGATCAATGATTTTCATAAATTCCGCTTTAACATCACTTGGTAAAAAGCAGTATTTAAAACCATTTCGAATGATCCTTAATGCTTCCCATTTATTTATTCCTATATACTCCTTATTAGAATTATTTTTATCATCTTTCTCTCTGTATGTCATTTCAGAAAGCCATAAATACTCATTTGATAAATCTGAATTTTGCACTGCAGGATCATCGGTACAAATTGAGAAATTCAAATTTTTCTCAAGGAATAATGAAGACGGGTATTTTCTTTGGAGTGTCTTATCATTTGATACAAAATATCGCTTATCCTCTGTTACAAAAAACCCTTCCTGTGTTAAAAAATTACTTGTTGGACATAATTCTATCGAAATATCAAAATCTTTAAATCTCTCTAGTAAGTATTGAGCCTTATCATCAGCTAATGACAATCCGTGTCCAATACGATCCGCATGAAGTTCATATGCAGCCTCCCAAATACTTTTTGATTCGGTTTCTTCTCCGGCATGAATAGTAATTGGCATGCAGTTTTCAAAAATCTGCTTAAAATCTTTCCTAAAATCTTTCGGATCGTTACCAGATTCAAGTCCTGTTAAATCATAGCCACATACAAAAGGGATTCTTCTTTTAAATTCTTCTGATAAATTATCATTTTCAAAATATTGAATTATCCGACTACTATCAAATTTATATTTTATTCCAAATTTAATATTATCAAAGGTTTTCATTTTATTTTCATCGTTATAATGTCTTTTAATTGCAATAATAATTGTCAAAATTAAAAAGTATTCATCACGATTTTGTTCAATAAATTCCTGGTATCCTTCACAAATTGCATCCCAAACATCATCTTCGGAAAGTCCCCCTTTTGTAAAATTCAATGGCGTCACTCTGAGAGACAAATAGTAAATATTATCTTTTTTTGCTTGTTTACATATATAATGCACTGCTTCTTTAATTGTAAGTTTAGATTGGAGAACATCACTGCCAGTATAATCACATCCTTTCAAGAAAGATTTTAAAGATATACCTCCGATTGATTCATTTATTCTATGCCCATGTGTCGCTTGTATTAAAGTAGATAAATAACCAGTATCAAACTGTGAGTTTATCATTGATTCCAATATATTTTGGGGAGGTGTAGACTCTTCTCCTATTTTTTTTGAAGATAATATCACATTAAATATTGCAGTAACATGATATGGTTTTAGGCCATAAAACTTTTTTTTATACTTATCAGCAAGGTAATTAAAAAAATCCTCTGGGGAGATAATTTTCTTTAACTCTCTATCAATTGCACAATTATTATTCTGGCATTTTGATATCTCATTTAATTTTTGGGAGTATTCTCGATAATGTTTAGCTTGATAATAAATTTCTTCTAAAAATGTTTGTATTTCATTGTTTAGATGTTTGTCTTTTATGATAATGTTATTTTTTTCTTTATCAAAATATTTAATTTCTTCAGCACTAATTTCATTATTTAAAGACCTATGATTTATCAAATTGATTAATGTTTGATAGGCAGTTTTTTTTGATAGTTCGAAAGTTATTTGAGCATTTAAATATCCACCTAAATGGCAATGGATATCAGATTTGGGAAATTTCCTTACCCATTCTTCATATTCTTTTTCAAACCTAATAAAAGTAGTTTGAAGTTCCTTCCTTTTCCATTGTGGTAATTTATTGAGGTTCCGAAATGTATTCTGTTCAATTGAATTCTGAGGAGATTCTTTACCAAGTTGTGCAATTCGATAAGGAATGGAAAAGATTCTCTCCTTGGACACATATAGTGAAGCACCAAAATTGAAAGCCTTCTGTATATCTTCAGTATTTGTGCTTCTACTAACAACTATTATTTCATATTTCAGATCATTAACATTATAGTCCTGGAGTTCCTTAAGTTGTTTTACTATTTCCAATCCAATAAGTTCATCTCCCATCAGTAAATCAACAAAAATATACCGAAAACATTTAAGATTAAACTGATTTAAATCTTTGATTTCATATAATCCGCTTGCATTTGTTGCACAATTGCAAAATACATTTTTTTTATTAAGCCGGTCTTTAAAATCAACTATTGTATTTAGATTTCCAATGTATCCCAATGAGATTGGATTAGATTCACGAGATAAAACATTTTCATTCAGCTCGAGAAATTTTTTATATCGAAGTAAGTCAATAATATTTTGATATTTTTGTTTTAGTATTTCGTTAAAATTGTCGTCAATTACCAGTAAATGGTTATCTTTACCAAATTCATATTCTCTCAAATCAACACAAATATTTTTACCCATATCTTCAAAAAACCAGTGCAAATGTAAACCAATAATATTATTAAATCCCTTACTGTAATCCAGATTTCGAATTGTCTCCTCGATATTACTCTTTCCTGCGTGTGATGAACTTGTAATATTAATTGTCATCTGTTCATCAAGATTTTTTTTATGCTTATTATACGTTTGGATCAATAATTTGAATATTGCACTCTTATCAAATTCATTCTTCTCATAATTATAACCTAATCGAGTATAAAGATCTCTTTTAATATCATGATCTTTTGACTTATTTTCAAAATCAATAACATTGGATAAACAATCTAATATAATATCATAGATGTTCGGTCTTCGTTTTGTATCCATATTTTTACCGTTATTTAATAACTGTTGTATTTATTTTTTCATAGATTTTACTATTATATAATGCCGAAAGAAAATCCTGAATATTATTTTCAAATCTTACTACTTCGGACATACCGTGTTTAGTAAGGAAATCTATAATTAGCTGATTGTCTGAATATATTTTACTATCAATAACGATAATTAATTCTGGATGTTCATGAATCTCATTTTCAACAATACGCCTAATATCTGGCAACTCAACAATAAGAAATTGTACATCTTGATCTTTAACAAATTTTAAATAACGAGCAAGCGACTCTAATAATAATTTATCTTTCATAACTCACCGGAGACTTTCCTTATAATAATTCACTCTGATTTTATACAATATATGTCATTAGATATTTGAAACCACCTATAAAAAACTCCCTTACTTTATCGACACCTCCATATACGAAAGCAATAACAAATCCATAATTAATAATATTTCCTAATAAAATAATTACTAAGGAAAATAATCTTCCATTAAAAATAATATCTGGCTGAATCCGAAAATTCATCTCTTTAATGGTAGAAAATGTGTGATATGAAACCAATGCTCCCATGATAATAAAATAAATACCATGAAAATCGGATGAAAATAAAAAATAGAAAGGAAACCAAAGGAAACAAAATGTCAACAAAAAATACGGAGCTAAAGCGATAATGAAATTACTACCTACTAATTGTACCCATCCACCACGATCTTCCTGAACATAAAAAGCTTTTGGTCTACGAAAAAATAATAGTGCGACAACCATATGAGTAAATTCATGCTCAAAAATGTAAAAAAAACTCCTCTTCCTTAAAATTATTATCCATAATAAACCAAATAAAATAAAACCAAAGAGAAATGGAAGCATTCTTCCTGAAAAAAAATCAACACTATTTACTAAATTCAAAAATGATATGAAATATGCACCAGTAACAGGTAATAGTACCAGCATCAGGACAATTCTTAGTATTTTGATAAATATAGAGGTTTCACGAGATGAAGGATTGTAATTATCTCCTTCTGTAACAAGTACTTTTCTATTAATATTTACAAAATATGAAATAAAACTGTATAACATAATAAAAAATATTACTGCTATGATAGTACTAAATATTTGATTTTGTATACTTATGCCCAAAATATTCATTATGTTCATACTAAAACTGTCTAATCTATCTGATACAGTTGGAAATAGAGGTCTGATTAAAGAAAGAACAAAAGCAAATGTTACAGATAAGATTACATAAGCTGCAGATTTAATAATTATCGGGACTATTTTTTTCTCCATCAATTGTTTTCCTACTTTTTTCATCTAGCTTGTAATATTTACAGATTATTGGATAGCCCAATAATAAGTTGGAATATTTTATCCAAACTTTTTTCTTTATAAAATATAATAATTGGTCTGGCGATCTGTTTATTAATTGTGCTGCGATTTTTTTATTTCCATAACACTTTTTGAGTGCATTTTCAATTGCGTCTAATTGAACCCGGATAGCAGGTATTTCAATATTTCCAGATTCTGATATTGTTTCACTGTTATTAACTATCCTAATTTCATTTCTTAAGTGTTCAGGTTTTAATACAGCATCATTATATAATCTTGCATTTGTACAAGCTTCCCAAATTACTGACTGTAATTCTCTAATATTACCTGGCCACGAATATTCTATTAACAAATTAATCGTATCTGAACTTATCTTTACTAAGTTGGTCTTCTCTTTTATTCGAAAATTATCAAAAAAATGTCGAGCCAATTCTTCAATATCACCTGATCTATCACGGAGCGGTGGTAAAAAAACTCCTATACGATTAATCCGTTGATATAAATCCTCACGAAATTTCCTAACATTGATTAGTTCAAGTAGATTTTTATTTGTCGCTAATATAAGCTGAAGGTCCAAAATTTTCTCTTTGATGCTTCCAACTGGAGATATTGTTTTATTTTCGATAAATCTCATTATTTTTGATTGGATCCCCAAATCATAATCACCAATTTCATCTAGAAAAAGAATACCTTCATTAGCTGCTTCAAATAATCCTATTTTTGATTCTATAGCTCCAGTAAAAGCACCTTTAACATGGCCAAATAATTCACTTTCTAAAACAGTCGGGGACAGCTCTGAAATTGAAAATTCTTTGTAGGGTTTATTTTTACGATGAGAATGTTCACGAAAATAACGAACAGCAAGGTTTTTCCCAGTCCCAGTTTCACCATATAAAAATAGTGTAACTTCATTACTATTTTGTGCAACATCTTTTAGTTTAAGACGGACATATTCAATTTCCTCGCTCTTACCCAGAATCTCGGATTCCCCTATCTCCCTTTCAAGTGAAATCGTTTTTTTATTCAATTCCCGTATTTTTGAAGAACTCCTGGCATACTGTACAAGCCGGTATTTCCAGGCTGTCCAATCCAATTCCTTTTTACTGAAGAAATCACTAGCACCTGCTTTAACCGCCTGAACTATAATATTAATATTAGAATAATTCGTCATGACGATGACTGGGATATCTGGAAAGTTGTTACTAATATAAGGTAAAAATTCCAACCCCTGCAAATGATCCGGATTGCTATCATCAAAAACTAAGTCCAGTAACACCAAATCAATATTATTATTTAATCCGTTTTTTGCTTCTTCAGTAGAATAAGCTGGAATAACGGAAAAATTCTTCAAAGCCGCCTTTACCGACTCAATGAATCGTTCATTATCATCTACAACTAAAATACTATACTTCATGGTAGAAATTATCTATTGTGTTTTTTATGCCCGTAAAAATATTATCTGTTTTCTTTAAGTAGTCTATATTTTCTTCGATTTGTATTCTCTTCATTTTCTTAATTTCGTCCTCGGTTGAATCTTCTAATTCATCAATAAATTTCTTGAAGTTTTCAACAATGCTTTTTATCAAATTTATCTCAACCGTAAATCCAACTATTTTTAAATAAATGTCATATTTTTCCAATCTTTTTTTAAATAGATTCCAATAATCAAACCCGGATTTAAAATAAACACTTATATACTCCTCCCAACTTAATCCTTCTTCTCTTAATAAATTTATACCGTTACTCAGGTAGTAGCGCGTCCAATTTAATCCATCAATTAAGGAACATTCTCCATGCCCTTTGAAGAAAAGATTTAATTTTGCTTTTAAATCATTAACAAATATAAGAGGTGATAGAAATTGTTGTTGAGCAATTAATGCTTCGTTAAAGTTAGCGTTAAGATTAGAAATATTTTTGATATTTACACAATTATTGGAATAAATATCTCTTTTTCCAATAATAACAAATTTTGAATTTTCTGTTTTTGTTAATCTTTTTAATAGTTGCTCATCAACAATAATATCTTCGTCAACTAAAATGTAAAGGTAATTTATTTTATATTTGTATACTTCATTAAAACTAATAGTATTCCATCCTAAAGCATAAGTCAGATATCTAATTACGCTCTTCTCAATCTTTTTATTTCCAATTAAAACAACACAGTAGGTCAATTCGCGATTGATTCCTTTTCTCCATAAACACGTTCACACATAGATAACCACCCTACCTAACTATAAGATTATAGTCTTTAAAAACACATATTTCGTACTGTTTTCATCCCTTCAAATAGGAAAAATATAACGAATATTTATACCATTAATGAAAAAATCCAAACAAATCTCCTGGAGTAAAATTTGAAATAAAGAAGATTTTAAAAAATCTTGTCCGGAGCCAAGCCTGTTTTAACCATTGATGCTCATTGATATTATGCAATGCTTTAATAGATAAAACTACTATAGAAAATTCACTCTGATCCCTAAAAAAATTATATAACTGGGAAGCATTAAATATTGTATCTAATAAATTTTCATCGACAATAAATCGGGTTGTATTGCATTTAAAAAACAATTGATATGGTGTATCTACACCTAAAATTTCTAACTCATCAATATTCCACATTTCATCAAGACAATATTTACTATAGCGCTGAAATGAAAATATCAATCTTTTATTATTTGAAAAGATGCCTATTTTAGAATTCATGTTAATTTTTCATACTATTTATTGGTGAAGGAATTCTTCCACCGAAAGTACTAAACTTAGAAGATATTTCATTAATTACATGGTCTTTAAATTTATAGGGAAATGCTTGACCCCATAAATTACTTTCTAATTCTGACTGATTGTACGTGGCGTATTTTTGTCCTCCAATGACTTCAACACTGTTTTCTTTTAACCCTAAGACAACTTTCTTCGAACCTTTTAAATAAACGGGAGTAATAACAGGAATGAGTCTGCAAGCCGTTGTTTTATTATTTATTACTCCGATACTAATTTCATCCGCAATTATGCCTGCAATTATGCTGGAACCTATATCCCTTTTGATTTGTTCAAAATCTAGGGCCACCATATCAATTCCAACAGAACATACAGAAGTCATTGCCTCCAATTTTTCAAGCGTTAAAAATCCATTTTCTATTGCTGAATCCATATATCTATCTTCGCTGACAGGAATAAAGGCACCACTCATGCCCCCCACAAATTTAGATGCAAACGCTCCCCCTTTTTTTACCGCATCAGTCATTAGTGCCAAAGCAGCAGTTGTACCAGGCAGACCTACTTTGCCTACTCCAAGAAGTTCGATGATTTCGCCAACACTATCATTCTCCTTATAAGTTGGAGCTAATGAGATGTCTACAATCCCGAAATTATATTTGTACTTTTGATTTTTATGAATTTCATTCATTCTATCTGTAACTTTTCTTGCAATAAATTCACCCGTTTTTGTTATTTTGTATGAAGTATGTTTAATAACATCGTATAAATCACCAATATCAAATGAAGAATTATTCTGCATGTATTCTTTTAATGCTGAATAAATTACACCGGGACCGCTTACACCTGCATTAATCATACATTCGCCTTCACCTACTCCATGTAGCGAACCGGCCATATATGGATTATCCTCTGGAATATTTGAATATACCACTAATTTTGCAGCCCCAAATGAATTTTTATCCTTAGTTTTATAGGCAACGTCCATAATAATATCACTAATCAGTCTAATTGCATTCATATTGATACCATGTTTTGTTGTGGCAACGTTTATTGAAGAGCATAGCGCTTCTGTTTCACTTAATACAAAAGGTAAACTATTAATTAAATATTTTTCTGATTTAAGCATTCCTTTATGAACTAAAGCAGAGAATCCCCCTATTATATCAATGCCCAAATCTTTCCTGGCAGCATCAATTTTAGAAGCGATCAAACGCATTATATCGATACCTTCCTGTTCGGATTTATCTGTTAATAATTGATTAGTAATAGAGCCAATCGGAGTAACTGACAACCTTTTATTTGCTAATTCTATTCCATATTTTTCAGCAGTTATTTCGAGGACTTCTTTGAAATGATTTCCTTTGTTTTGAATTAATTCATATATATTTTCTGCAAATTTTTCAGGATTTGCCGTATTACAACATTCACTTAGATTCAAACCTAGTGTAACTGTCCTTACATCAAGATTCTGTTTCTCGAACATATCTAATATATCATCAATATGAAATACTTCCATGTTTTACCTCTTATCTAATACTATTCATTTTTTCATAAAGTTCAGCCAGATGAAACTTAACATTTTTATTTTCTATAGGTATTTTGTTGTTTCTTTTGAATTGTCTATATAAAGAACCGACTTCTTCATCTTCAAAGTATTTTAGTTTAATGATAAGCCTTTTCTGAGGTGTCCTTCTAATACAAACAATATTTGCATATTTATTCTGAAAATATTGGAACAGGCGTTTTAATAATTCTTTTTCAATATTGTTATCTTTTTCGCTTATTGAGATTATTATTTCTTCACCCTCATAATGTGCAATAGTTTTAATAAAAGATCTTAGTTTACCTTTTATTTTGTCCTTCTTATAAAAACCTATGCTACCTTTTCTCCAACAATAATCGATAATATCATCTAAATCTTCCTCCCAATTATAATCAGAAAACATAACTATCGGTAAATATTTCGTCTGTTTCAAATCTCTCAGATAATTCAGTATTTCAAAACCTTCACTATCTTTAATATGCTGATGGTGATTACTTTCAACAAAACTAATATCAAGAAGAATAAAATCAACTTCGCTTAGTTTCTTTATATCCATACTTTTCAATTCTATTAAGCTTTTCTTCAATATAAAATTATATTCGTATCTTTCGTCCGTAAAATCATTTTTATATACATCATCAGCCTGGTCATCAATAAGTAAAATATTAATCTTATTATTTTGTTCATTTTGAATTAATTTGCTTTTAATAACTTCCGAATTATTTTCCATAAATTCATAATTTGGCGATTCTTTCATTAAAGACATAATAGTACTAATTTGAGGATACTCATTAATACACTCGGATTTATCATATACTATTGAACAATTAAAATAATCCCCGTAAGCATTAAACTGAACATCTTTCCATTTACTTTTAATATCAACAAGCCCCTTAAAAATACGATATACTTGCTGAATATTATTTACACCTCTAAAAAATAGAATCGTATCCACATTGACCTCATTAATTTTTTTCTATCATATCAATTTTCTTTAATAATTCTTGCATCCAAACAGGAAAGAAAAAATTACTGTCTGGATTTAAATATTTACAATCAGGAATTTTGTCTATACTATTATTATCTAATTCGTTTAAAAAATTCAATAGTGAGATTTCCTCAGATTCAACTATCTGCAATCCTTCATTATGTTGTACGATATCATTATGTTCTTTCAACAAACTATAAAAATTACTCGTACTACATTTTATCTCTTTCCAATATTCTTTTGCATTACCATCGTTCTTTTTTATCACTTCACTTAATCCCTGGATATCTATCGCTAATGGTAACCAGAGATCAATCAACTTTTCCCGATATGTCTTGAAATCTAATTTACTCAGTTCTTTACCAGAAATTTGTGAAAGAAATATACTTTTCAATGCATTCAAATTGTTAATATTATCAATACCATCAATTGTGCTGCTATAGTATGCAAATTTAAAATTAGTTATTTGTTCCTTTAATAATTGCTTATTGAATCCCTCATTAAATTCAACCAAAGAATCTTTATTAATACCTCCCCAGTGAACGGCAAAAATAAAATCTTCTTTAACCAAACTTATTTTTTTTTGTAATTCTAAAATCAATTCAATACTTAATATTGGTGTACCTTTATTTTCATCTGTAAAAATTTGAAAGGGGATTTGATTGGGTAATATAAAATACAAGCAATAAAAATCATCATTTAATTTATGATAGTATGTTTCAAATATTTTATCATCAAATATAAAATTTGAAACTATATTGTTGTTATTTACATTTATGCTATCAAATTTTAGAATGAATTCTTCAAAATCTTTTTGATTTTTATTAATTAATAAGACTTTGTTCATTATTTTTCTCCTTGGCGACAATTTTAAACAAATTATTAAGTAATAAAATCTTTTCATGATGTTCTTTTAGAATGAACTCACTAACATCAGAAAATGGAATAAACTTTTCATACGTTGGAAGTTCAGAAGGAGTCCCTCTTCCAGATGTAATCACAATAAAGGGTATCAATTTTTTAAGTTTCTGTAACTCCTCTTTCATCTTCTGTTTTGTCTTCCAAATTTTGTCAAGTACCCCCTGATGAATTATGAGAAAATTAAACTTACTCAAAAAGTTATTTGAAGAACTTATTAGTAGTATTTCATCAAAAGTGTCAACATACTTAGAAAGTTTGAATCCTTTAGTTTTACTCAATATCTCAAATTGTTCTTTATTATCAGAATCCATAAATTTTATTGAATGAGGTATTGTTATCCTTGCCTTAATAAATAATTCCTGTTTTTTGGGAGATAAAGAATAGAAATAATCAGACACCCTTTCGTCGATAATCAAAATATTGGTAAAGGCATTTTCGATAATCTGAAAAAGCAATTTAAACGTTTGGTACCTATTTAGATCACTTTCAAGAAGATTAAAGTAGTGCTGAGAACCTGATAACGCTTCAACATATATATTTTGAATAAAATCACATCTGACTAATTCAAGATGTCTTTTTAAAAGAATTCCAGTATGATTTGTCTCGGTATTTTTGTATAATGATATTTCTCTTTCTTCTAAAATTATGTTTTCTAATAATTCTTCATTTCGATATTGATCATTATAAAAGAAATTGCATAATTCCATAAATTTCATATTTGAAACACCTTCATTTGTGATACTGGACGTAAATGAAAGTGGTAAAGTCTCAATATCCTCACTATATTTGTTAAGAAATATATCAAGTGCCTTATCTATTAGTGAAACCGTTTCCTGTATTTTTATATTTCTATCATTATTCTCATTAGGATACAAGGATTTAATAAAATCGTTAAAATCTTGCCCCATATCAATTAATTTTACAATTTCATTATACATATTATCATTTATATCTGCCAGATTTATAAACATCCTTGAAAATGATTGTCCTTGAAAAGAATCACGCTTCTTAAATAGTATTTTTAATTTTTCATTAATATCAAGTATTTGTGAACTGCTGGATGAGGTAGTTGGTACTGTTGAAATATACAAATGATATTCTGAATTTTTTAAATCCGGATTATAGAATTCTAACCATTTCCGGTATAATTTAAGTTTAAATATTTCCAAATCATTATTTTCCAAATTATCAAAAATATTTTTCTGTAATATGCATAATCTTTCAGGATATTCACTTCCTTCTTTATCAGATATAAGAAACAATCTGAAAGGTAGCATTTCAATATCGATGGATCTATCTACAATTTTCTGATAACTTTCATCATTTAATATCATAAACTCATAATCACGTTTAGACGGAAGAGGATCAAGCGATTTTGAAATATAAATATTATAAAAACGAGCTTTCTTGATTATGTTTTCATCAACAATATCTGAATTGATAATTAATACTTCACGTGGTTTTGGAATTGAGAATTCATAGCCTAAATAGTTTTCATTATCCCTGTATTGAAATACATCGAAACGTACTAATCCATTACCGTTGTCATTATTATACAATAATTCATTACCACTCCCTCCAATAGTCAGAATACTGTCATTTTTTAGAAAACCCGATGAAATTTTTATTTCGGCAATACCCCAATTCTCTTTTTTAAGTTCCCCGTTTTCACTTACAAATGAATTCATGATATTGTTATTTATTGACTCAATAAATTCTTTTATTTCCTTTTTTTTATTCCCGTATGTGACATTATCAAATATCCTTATAGTTACAAATTCCTTATATGGATCATTATTTTCGTTAAATTGAATATATAATATGAAATTAATATCATCAGGCTTCCAAGAATGTTTTGCAGAATTCCTAATAATATTTTCCAATATTGTATAAAAAGCGTGACTGCCAACTATACCGCCAGGTATTGCAACCTGAACATCATTTTTAATTTTTCCAGGCTGATCATTTTTTTCGTCAATAATAATATTAAAATCTTTATCGATTATTTTTATTATCATTTGATTCTTTAAATCAGGTTGAGAATCTTGAAACTCATAAGCTGATATTAATTCAGATTGTGCAATATAAGTCAATAGACTACGCTGCATGTAAAACCGCCTCATAATATCGCGGACGAGCCACATAGGTGATGACCACTGTGGAAATTCTGTAGTAATTTGGGCAATAAAATCCATCCTCTGCTGAATATATTTGAAAAGAATTTGACTATCAGGTAATTCAGTAAATTTCTCGGAGACAGCGGATAAAACATGACTTCCAATATTATGTGAGCCATTGCGTGACATAATTGCCGCAATAGCAGATTTCAACGAATGATTTCTCCTTTTCTCTTGTTCTTCTAAAAGATTATAATAGGTATATAGATTTTCTGTATATAAACTGATAGTGTTTTGAATCTCTCTTGATGGTTCATTTTTTTCCTCTATACCAGCAACTAAAAATTTCTCATTTATCGACCTCCCGTCCAATTGCTCTTTTGGAGGATATAGAAAATGATTTCTGTATTCCTTATATATATACTTACCCTCATCTATAAATGTTTTATAAATATTATTAAATTCCACTTTCTTATAATTCTTTTGAATATTATCCAATATTATTTTGGAGAAATTTAATGGATGAATGAAAATAAAATGTAAATAGTTTGTATTGCCATATTCCCATATAATTTTATGTCCACAAATTTGTAATTCTTTTTTATCTTTATTCCATTTAGGTTTTGAAGTAATTTTTACTAAATCCTTAGCAAACAAAGGAGGATACGTTTCAAAAATTTCTGTTCCTCGATCGTAAAAACGTTCAAAATTAATAGCTCTCTTTAATACACTAATATTTGAATGAAGTTCTATGTCAGGAATTTTTTCGATAGTGTCTTTCATTTTATATAGACTATCAATTTCATTGATTGTAATAGAATCTGTATTATGCTCCCAAAATTCAGAAACAAGTAGAGTTCTCGATATATCCCCTTCTTCCTTAATATTATCTATTTGTTTATTAATAAGTTCCAAGCATTTTGTAAAATTTTCTTTAATATTTTCGATAATCTCTAATTTATTGGGTTTAATAAGACTTACAGATATTGACAACGCTTCAATTAAATCTCTAATGTTATCAATACTTTGATTTCGGTTCGATCCAAATAATGTTTTAACGAAACAACTTGATATTAATTGGATTGTCTCCTTACATCGTTTTTCGTATTTTATTTTATCATCAATTTTATTAATTGTATCACTATATGTTTGTAATTCTAATATTGGTTCAATAAAATTTTGATTTACACCATTAAAAATACTCTTAATTAACTTACAATATGACTCCTCTAAATGACAAGAAAAATAGAATATAAGTTTATATCTATTTAAAGACACAGGCAGAATATAAATTTGATTCAGATATTTGTAATACTCTTTTTTAAGAATACAATCATCCCCTACGGAAGATGTATCAACCATGCAAGATTTGGTTTTTGATAATATATTTAGTTTCATACAATTCTTACAACATTTCATCCCAGATATTGAACACCAATTTAAAATATTTTTTAGGCGATTTTCGATCATTGGAATATTAAAATATATATCGTCAAGTTTGAATGTTTTATCTTCATTTGTTGACAATGATGCAACATAGTAAGAAACAACATTTATTTTCATGACATCGCTAATTTCAGATAAATAACCAGATCCAGATTCTCTACTATTTTTATTTAAAAGAATTGAATTAACTTGTTCTTGCTGATTTACTTTACGATGTAATAGTAATATGTCCTGATAATTCTTAAAAAATTCTTCTAATACTTTTATCGTTTTTTGTTTATTCTTTTCTAATTTAAACACATCAAATTTTTGATAATAAAATGAGAATACACATTGAACTTCTTCCGATTTTGTGCCTATCGGTAAAGGTATTCCGGCCCAAGAATAATTTTTAATTAATTCATCTTCATATGATACTGTACCTCGAGGATCTAAAAAAGTATTATTTACTATATCTATATTTCCGGATTTAAGAATATACCCTATCGTACCGTTTCCGCCACTAATCGAAGTACTATCAAGAATATATTGATAATGATGAGAAATATGATCTTCATAATCATTTGGATCAATTATCCAATGCCTTAAAGTATCAGAAGATCGATTATATAAAAATAACCACGTGTATAATTTTTGAATCAGATCTGGTTCGGTATTTATAAGTGTATTTTTTACTAATATCGTATGAAGTTCTTTTCTTATAGTTTTTAGTATTTCTCTAAGATTTGTTTCATCCATTATTTTCTCTGAAATGTGAGTTGATATTCATCATTACCTGGGTAAATAAATTTACTGGAATTGATTTTTCCCATTTTGGGGGACATTTACAATTAAATTGTCCACTTCTGCCATAGTTCTCAGATTTTTCCCAAATTTCCTTTATTGAGTTCTTTCTAACATTACCAAAATAGGTAACTTCATCACCTGGACAACGAAAAACTTTACCATTGATTGTTAAGTACATACCCGTAGAGATCTGATTACATGGATGTCCTCCTGCATAACCTGAAATTCCTTCTCTTTTAACCTGTTCTAGTGATTGGATTCCTATCTCAATATTATATATATATATACGAGTATATAATTCAACTAATTTTTCAACTGGTGGTGTAATATTTTTCCAATAAAAATGCCTTCGTGCTCTTCCAGATATCATAGATGGAGTCACTATTACGTACATATTCCTGTCCCGGCCCCATTTATAAATATCAAATATTCCATGAATATTATCGTTTGTAGCCGGATTTGTTGCCAAACAAAGTCTTGTAGGATTGCTTTGATTGAATCCTTCATCAACTAGAATTTCTAGGGCTCTATTCTTAACATCATAATATGTTTTTCCATTACAAAATATTTCCCCTACATCACCAACCATTCTGTTCTGTACTTCTTTGTCAAACGAATTAAATCCAAGTAATATACTAGTATTTAACTCTAGCATTTTTTTTGCCAGCTGTTTTCCGTTATTTATTCCATAATTATAAAAATATCTTTGTGCTAATACATCATCTCCAATAACATGACCTTTTGTAAAAATTAAAGGAATAACGTTTAGTTCATTAAGATACTCAAGTAATTCTATAAGATTTTCACACTCAAATGGCTCTCCTTTCCCAAGGAATTTTACAGAACGTAATCCAAGTGCTTTTGCTTCATATAGCTGCTTTTTCAATTCTGAAAATGACAAATCTTTGCATTCCATGTTGTTTGAATTATGTGAGTATTTATTCATTAAATTATTTTTACGAAAACAATGTGGACAATTCAAAGAACATTTTTTTCCAAAATCAATATCCAGAGTTAATAACTTTCCAATATTTTTTTTTATCACAGATTCTGAGAACGCCCAACCGTTTACATCATTTATATATTCCTTTGGGACTTTGCTAAAAAATACTGGTTTTATTGTACTAATCATACTTTTTACTCACATTTATTATATCTTTCTATTTAGCCATGCAACAGCTGAGACGAAATGATAAAAATAATTATCTTCAGTCGAAGCTGTATTTTCAACTACCCAATCATAATAATTTTCGGTCAATAATTGTAAACTTATAAGATTAGCCCTTTCCATAAAATTCCTATTATCAATAAGCCAAAGAGCTCTGCTGATTGCATTTCCTATTACTCCATTAAATGGTACAATGAAATCTGCATATTTTAGGGCAATTTCAAGTCTATTATCAAAAATCTCAACATTATAGCCAGCTTTTTTCAGATTTCTTTCAAGAATATCAGTATCAGCACATGCTTTACCAAATGATTCAAGCTGTTCTAATGAACAAGGGTCCAATTCATTTTGTATGTTAAGCAAATACTTTAAATCGTTTCTATGCATTGGTAATAATAATGCAATTTTTATATCCTCATAAAATCCGAAAAAATTCATGTGATTAACAACTCGGATAATATACTCCATTTTTGTATCAATATCATAATTCCACCGAACTCCCGTGGGTCCAAAAAAGAAACACCTTCCTGTCACATCCCTTATGATTGAAACCCGATAATCCTTCTTAAATTTGTATCTATGACTAAGTTCATGGAAAAGAATGTAAGATGAATCTAGTTGTCCTCTAACAATACCTTCGATTTCACCATCCTCTAATGACTTTAACAACTCATTATAACTTGATTTGGGAATAATATTAGCATAATCAGACGCCTTTGGATAAAATTTCTCAGCACTACCTAAATTATTTTGGAGAATTCCTATTCCAATTTTTCTTTTTTCTTTTTTCGCACGCTCTAAAATTAGTTTAACAATATCCATAATTAAATTCCTTTGTAAGTTAATTTCATTTTATACATACAAATGAACCATTTCTAACAGTATAGATAGAATAATTTTTAAGCACTTCACCATATTTATCAAAAGTAATTTTGCCAGTAATTCCATAATATTCTATTTCATATAACGTGTCTTTTATACTTTTTCCTAAATAATTATTCCCCTTCTTTATTGATTCAAATATAACATTTGCGGCATCATAAGAGTACACAGAATATACATCAGGTTTTTCATTGTATTCTTTCTGATATTTATCTAGAAATTTTAAATAATTTGATGATGTATCTTGGGGAAGCGACATAATAGTATAGTAAGTACCTTCAGCAGCTTTTCCAGCAATTCTAATAAGTTCAGGTGAATATGATCCGTCTCCACCAACAAATACTGACTGTATATTAAGCTCTCTTGCTTGTTTGAGAATAATTCCTGATTCTTCATAATTTCCTGGAAAAAAAACAATATCCGGATTTAATCTTCTGATTTTGTTTAACTGGTTACGAAAGTTACTCGTGCCAATCATATAGCTTTCACTACCAATTACCTCACCGTCTATTTTTCGAAATTCATCGATAAATGATTCAGCTAAACTTAATCCATAATCATCATTCTTAAATAGTACATACGAATTTTTTAAATTTAAATCATTATATACAAAACAAGCTGCGGTGATCCCTTGTTGATTGTTTGGCGGAACATTTCGAAAAATATAGTCTCCAGAGTATTTAATTGTATCGGCAGTAGATATAGGAGAAATCAATACTACTTTTGACTTCTCCGCAAAAGGAGCAATAGCCAATGTAACCCTCGAAGCAGCAGATCCAATAATAGCTTGAACTTTATCATAATTTATTAATTTCGTGATTGCATTTATGCCATCTTTTGGGGTTAGCTTGTCATCTTCATAAATTCCAACTAAAGTCTTTCCAAGTACCCCCCCTGACTCATTAGTTTCCTTAATTGCTAGATCAATACCTCTTTTCATGGACATCCCATATGTCGCACCTTCACCACTAAATGGTCCAATGATCCCAATCTTGATTGTATTGCTCTTACTACAATTCATAATAATTAGTGGAATTATAAAAATAAAAGTTATTAGTAAAAATGATTTCTTCATTTCAATCTCCTTAATTAAACATTGTACTCATAACCAATTTTTTAAAACTTGGTGTTTTTTGTCCTTTTAATAAAATTTGCCCACTATCAATTAACAAAATTTTTCCACTATTTAAAAATGCTTGTTCAATATTCTGTTCAATTAATAATATTGCTATTTTATGCTTTCTTTGGTATAACGATAAATATTTATAGATTGATGATACATTGGATGGTGAAAGTCCAGCAGATGGTTCATCTAAAATTAGTAGGATAGGATGACAAATTATTGTCATCGCCAGCGCTAATTGATGTTGTTCTCCTCCACTTAAATACGAAGCCTTCAGATTCATTCGACCGTTGTTAAATGTATCAAATATTTCAGCGATTTCCGAAAATCGTTTATTCCTCTTATTTGTATTCATTTTTCTGCATACAAATTCCAGATTCTCCCGGATTGTTAAGTTTGGAAAAATTCGCCCACCCTGGGAAAAATAGCCGAATCCTAAATCCAATAATTCATTTGTCATCTTCCCTTGAATATTATGTCCCTTGAATAATATCTCACCTGATGTATAAGGAACTATATTCATGATTGCTTTAGCCAGCGTTGACTTTCCAGATCCATTCTGACCGATGATTCCGACAACTTCATTTTCAGCGACAGTCAGATCAATACCCTTTAAAACAGGGCTATCCTTAATATATCCAGCGGTCAGGTTCTTAATCTCTAGCATCACATACCCATATAGGTTTTCCGAACGGTATCGTCACCAATTACATCTTCCGGTGTTCCGAAAGCAGTAATTTTACCATGACTCATGAAAGAGCAGAAGTCCGCTAATTCAAGGACAACTTTCATATTATGTTCAATCAGAAACACGGTCATTCCGTCTTTTTCGACAAAAGAACGGATGATTTCTTTGATTGTATCGATAATTGTAGGATTTACACCCGCAGTTGGCTCATCCAGTAATAATAAGCAATAATCACCCATTAACAGACGCGCTAAACCCAGCAAACGTTGTTGGCCAAAAGACAAACTACCCGCTTTTTGATTTCTCATTTCCCAAAAGGGATTTTGATCTCTGAACAGATTATAAAATATTTCTTCAACCTTCCGGATTCTTTTAGATTCTGCGATATAATAAGATTTTGATTTAATCAAAGGAATTAGTGGTTTTTCATCGCCCCGATTCGAATCTGAAATCAACATATTTTCCAATACTGTAATATTCAGGAAAATATGATTATCCTGGAACATTCTACCAATACCTAGACGAGCAATATCAAATGGATTCTGTTTCATAAGTTTAAAGACAATCCCATTTGGCTGATATTGGATATTTCCTGAATCAGCATTAGTCAAGCCGGAAATGACATTAAACAGAGTTGTTTTACCGGCGCCATTCCCTCCAATTAGGGCGGTTATTTTGCCTTTCGGTACTAATAGATTCAGATCATCAATAATGTGAAAACGTTCACCTTCATTTTGTCCACGCTTGTTAACAATATTGCGAACAAAACTCTTTTTCACTGATTCAATATTTAAAATAAACTCGGAATTCATTTGAGGACATACTCCCCTGCTAATCCCTGCGGTCGAATCCTCATCAAAACAACAATGGCTAAACCATAGATAATCTGCCTTAAGTTCGCTGCTATATTATCCGGAAGTCCGACAAACCGTAGTAATTCCGGTAAAATAACAATAAAAACAGCACCAACTATCGGGCCTTTTATATTACCGGTTCCACCAATGATTAAAGCTGACAGGATAAAAATGGATTCATCCAGGTTAAAACTAGTTGGATCAATATAGGTCACATAAGTGGCATACAGAAAACCTGCAATCGCAATGAAAGCGCTGGAAATGGCGAATACCTGAATTTTAATCGACGTAACATTTCTGCCGATGGACAGCATCGAGATTTCATCGTCACGTACCCCTTTGAGTGTTCTTCCAAAAGGAGAATGAACCAATGAATAGAACAAATAAATCACGCCCCCTGCTAAAATACTGCTAAGTATAAGAAAGGGAATAGTCCCCGATATTTTAATAAGACCAAATAATTTTGGAGAAGGAATGCCGGGTATACCATAAGGACCGCGGGTTACCGAAACCCAATTATATAAAACCGTAAATATTATCAGTTGAAAACCCAGAGTAGCCAGCACAAAATAATCACCCTTTAACCGTAATGAGGGATAAGCGATTAAAAGGCTTGAAAGCGCTGTCAAAACCATCACGAAAATGAGAGTTAAACCAAGTGGTAAATGAAGAGTTGTCAAAGCCAATACGCCGAAATAGGCGCCGATACCATAGAATGCCGCCTGTCCCAGAGAGAGCAGGTTCGTCATGCCCACTAAAAGATTTGAGCTTGTAGTCAGGATAATATAAATGTTAACCATTATGATGATATGAAAGATGTAATTCATCTTTAAACCAACCTGCGACTTTCACCTAAAATACCCTTAGGACGAAATAGTAAAAACAGAATTAATAATAAAAAAGTAACAGCATCCTGCCATCGGGCGGAAAATGCCCAGACGGTAAGGGATTGCAGAATCCCAATAATAAACCCACCCAAAACCGGGGCTTCGAAACGACCAACACCACCAATAATTAACGCCACAACTGCATTGAGAAGCATCGGCATTCCAACATAAGGGTCCATCCCCACATCAAAAGCCACAAGCCCACCACCAATAGCAGCAAACATTCCGCTTAATAAAAACAGTGAAATCCTGACTTTATCGATATCTATTCCAAAAATCGAGCAGAGAACATCATCATCACGCATCGCCCGGGTCATAATTCCGAATTTAGAAAACTTTAGAAAAATGAAAAAGAGTGACAAAATTATGTTACTGATAATAAACTGTGCAATTTGTGTATAGGTAACTATTAAAGTTCCGATCTCTACTGTTTTTGAAATGTTCGGATTTAAGATTTTTGTTGTATTTCCATAAAACATTACAATTATATTAATGACAATAATCATAACGCCAATCGAACTAATCATAATGATATTTTTAGAGCTATCTTTTTTCCTCAATGGTCGGTAGATAACAATCTCGATGGAAACGCTCAGCAACATTGAGAGTAATATAGATATTAAAAATGCAGGTAAAAATGCAAACCCCAGTATTCTAAAAAAGGTCAGGATCATATAAGGGCAAAACATATATAAAACCGCATAAGCGATATGGAAGATGTGGGTTGTATTGTAAATTAGCGCAAATCCTAATGATACCAGACCATATATACTTCCGATGATAATTCCATTTACTATAAACTGAAGTAGCATGTTAGCCTTTTTCCCTAAGAATAGCAATAAGTCCAATAATATCAATTGGTTTTCTAAAAAAATGTTTAGCACCCATATTCAGCGCCTGTTCTGCATAATTGAATTCACGATAGGCGCTCATTACATAAGCTGTAACTTCTGGTTTATTCATCTGTATCCATTCCAGAAGTTTCAACCCGTCGATATTGGATTCATCTTTTCCATCAAGTCGGATATCAAGAAGCGCCATATCGACATCGCCTTTTAATTTTTCTACAGCTTCATTATAGTTTTGGGCTGTTGTCACTTCGTAACTTTTACGAAGGGCGACTTCCAGAGATAGCAGATACATTTTTTGGTCATCGACAATTAACAACTTTTTCATCACTTTATCCTTTAACAAATTTAATGCCATGTAATTTCGAGGAGATATCAGTAAAAATCAAGCCATATCCGTATATTTTACGGTATTATCCGAAAATATTTTGTTTCGAAGTATTTTATTGTTCACATTTGATGTAACATTTACAGATTTATACTTTTTAAAATTTCAATAGATAAATTTTCGGGGGCGGGCATGCAATGCAGTAAAACCGGCCCCAATTGCTTCCACCTATTGAATTAACACTTTCACAAAATCATAAGCACGAAACGAGCATCACAACTCTATCCGGCTTATTTTTTCAGAGCGGCTTTAATCAAAGAATTCCCCCAGGCTTGCCTCGGGGTTACCTTACAAAAGGAAGAGTTTGAGAAACCTTGGTGTCTCATTTAAGAACATTACCGATAAGATACCTCGATGCTTGCGTCGAGGTAGTTCATTAATTATTCCCGGTTTGAAATGAGTCTTCTTCCGTGGTTCTTTGTTGACCAGGAAACTCTCGTTGATGGTGGCAGCTACGACGAGACATTTCATGTCACTGCAATTGTAAGCACGGTAGATTGTCATAATACCTCCAGGGTTTATGGTTATGGACCGGGATGTTACGGTCCGGGATTTATTTTATGATTGTATTTTAAAGATTAGATAGGATAGAATTGATCGGGTGAGGTGGCGAATTGTAGAAAATTATTTATAGGCTCGAATTTCCTAAAGTTATTGTCTCTTTAATTTCGGGAATTTATTCTAATAATTCTGATAGATTTAATAATCATTGCGGAGCATTATTTTGTCCGAGTGAAACCAATCGTTATGTGGTAACCCAAAAGTGCAATTATATTAATTCTGAGCTACAGTCTGGACTTTCCAGCAAACAAGCCCCCTCCGCTTTGACAGTTTAGCTTCATTCTATGAGACTGTTTAGTCTTTCAATGATCTTTTCAAACTCTTGCCTCTCTTCAGCGCCGCCTACTGCTTGAGGGTATTTTTCTAAAAGCTCTGATGCGATATCCCGTGCGTAAACAAATTCAGACGATAGATGACTGCAATCCGAAACATCTGATATGGCTTTAATAAGTTGTCTTTTTGCAAAAACAAAAGCAGGGAATTTGTCTATAATTTCTTTTAAAATTGATACTTTCCGCGAATATTTGCCATCATTTCCACAATGCAGTGCCCTAACAAATAGGACAATGGGATCATCTTCAGCATGATCTTTCCAAATAAAATCTGAAATTTTCTGATCATACTTTTCTTCTATAACTGGGTTAGTTTGTTTTTTTCGAATTGATTCTAATACCGAAATAACATAGCTTTTCAACCACGGCTCTTCGAGCAAATCCATCCCTATTTGACTTATATACTTTTTACTAAAGCGTTCTAGTTCGTCTTCTTGAAAAGTATCTATCTTGAGGTCTTTGCAAAATGCACTTCTAACTTCAAAAACATCTTCTAATTGAGAGATGCCTTTTAAATCAACTTCATGCTTTTCTAAAACAACAGGTTTATAAGACAAGAAGGAACTTGCTGCTTTAGATAAAAAAACTCTAGAGTATTTACCCAAACGTGCCGACGATTCGATACGTTTTGCATAATTTATTGTATATCCTTCAATTGTAGATATCTTTTCTATTGGTAATTCCTTGACCTTACCATTTTCAACTGTAGCGACCTCACCAAAGTGGATTCCCGTTGCTATTTGCATTTTCTTCATTGAATTGTCACGCAAGTTTATACTTAAATGTGCTTTCAGATCGAGAGCATAATGTACTGCAAGATATATTATTTCACTTGGATCATGAGTTGATTCATCGGGAACGATAAATATTGCACCCTCGTCGCCTTGCGACTTACAACGGGAATAAGCACCTTTAAGATATATGTTTTCACAGAAATACTCTTTTGAGACTTTATCGAACGTATTTTGAAAAGTGATGATGTTTTTTGCATATTGCTTGATACCAAGGATTGCGCTGTAGCGGGAGCTGTCAATGATATCCGTAAAAATTATTACTGAACGTTTCGCAATATTATTTTCCATTTTAGCTAAGCTCATTTGTAATGCTTCGTTTTATTATACCAAGGTTTTTATCTTCGTCCATTTTATACTCAGCAGTGAGCATCCTAACAACGCTTTTCTTATATTGTTTTAAACAACTCTTAATTTTATCTGAAGCGCACTCAAGATCATCACTTAATATATTTTCAAATGACAAATCCAAGGTCATGATCACTTTAAGAAAATTAAGGCTGTAGTTTTGAAAGTCATTGTAAAATGTATCAATTGTCAGTATTCTGTTATCAAAGTCAACGCTATAGGGCTTTCCCTCATCTTTAATATAAACAAAGCGTACGGTAAATGTATGCCCAAACCACGTGATCTTCCTCGAATCAAAGGTAGAAGCTGGCACGGTTACTATGGTTATATTTTTATCAAGGTCTTTCTCGGTCTTAGCTTCCTTAATGTCCTTTTCAATCCTGAGGATATAATCATCACCGTCAAGATCAATCTTTTCCTTATCTTTTAGGTATTCAGAGACTTCGAGTGCATCTTCAAGTTTTGGGTCTCTCATTTCATCAAACAGCTTTCGAGCAAACTCCATTTTGACGCGGGATTCATCTGATCCAGCAAGCTGGTGAACTTGCTGTTCGATTTTCTTCAAAGGACTCTTTTCTTTATCCTCATCCCTGATTGATACAAATGGGTCGTATACATACCTTAGAACTTTTAATCCTTTATTATAGGAACTTCTTAATTCCTCGTTGATTGGCCTTATACGTTCTTTTACAGCCTCTCTGAAATGCTTGTATTTATCATTTTTTATGAATTCGTTTCTTGTTACCTCTACGAATTCCTTCATATTTTTATGAAAGACTTCACCATATACTCTCTGCTTTATAGAGCTATCGAGAATCTGTTCTCCTCGGCCTGACTGCGCAAGAACTGTATTTGTTTTTATCAGTATATTTTTACTTCTAAGAGTTAGGCTGTGCCTTTCCCCGATATTTTTCCCTGTAGAAATCAAATAATATGTAAAACCATCCCTTGTTCCGGTATATACCTTGCTGTTTTTAGAAATGATTAGTTGTGGAAAATATTTAACCCATTTATCATAAATTCCGTTATCGCTTGAATAATAGAACTCTATTGTAGGACAAAACTCTTTTTTTCTTAAAATCCCGAGTATTTCCTTCCTGTCTGCGTCTCTAAGTTCTTTTAATTCTAGATCTTCCTTATTTGCTTTTAACGGTAGGATTTCGCGCAAATCATCCTTCTCATCCACAAGCGCGTCCCAATCCTTTTCATAGACTCCCTCAATAACGAATTCTGTAAAATGTTCCTCGGCTGTTTGCGACATTTCATAGGCTTCTGTTAAGCTTAAGGGGGATAATTCGTTGCGATCTTTACTAATAATTGAAGACTTTTTCTCAACAATATCAAAATATTCACTAAGGTCAGAAATATTCTTTTTCCCGGATTCTTCGCTAAAGATCTTTTTGGATTCAATTGTAAATAAATTCATTTTACTGGGGCTCGTCCTTGAAAAAATAGATACCTTTCCCCCAAGTTTGAATACTGAAAGCAGACCGATACCAAAATATGAAAAGTACTTCTCTGGATTCTGTTCATCACGGTGTAATCCTCTACCAAAACTCGAAACAATATCCCGAAATCGGGAATCAGAAATTCCACTACCGTCATTAAAAAGAGACATCCTGTTATTTTTTTGATCCAAAGTTAGGATAAACGTTGTTGCTTTATTGTCACATGCGTTAGATACGGCCTCGCGAATCTTAAAATGAGTATTAGAGTAAACAGAATCCGCAATAGTTGAGAAAATTTCAGCTTTAAACGCTATGTCTGGATGATTTGGCATTGTTACCTCTTTTTCCGTTTAAGATTCTTGTCGTAGTCGTATATCTTGTACAATTTATTAACAAATTCTTGTGCTGAGTTCCCATAAATTGAAGTAAAAGATTCTCGTTTTGCAGTTATCATTCCTTTTCGATAGTAAAAAAGGGTACTTAATTTAAACCCACGTAATAGATATGTATTCCAGTTTTTTGCTGGAAATTTTCTCTTTGAAGGTGTGGGTTCTCTATATTCCATCGGGAAAACAAGCACACTTTCATTATTTAATAGATTTAAACGGTAGTAAAGTTCTTCAGGAGTATCGTCATCATGATTATATAGTACATAGACAGCAATTTCACGATTTGTATATTTTTTCGCAGTTCTTATTGCTTTAATCACCTGCTTCTCATATGATATATCATCGAATGCAAACCGAATTGGATCAATATTTATTTTTGATAATAATTTTGCTTTTTGTTCATCGTACAAACGTGCATCTAATCCTTGGTTAAAATCTACTTTCTTACCGAATTTGATAAGTTTTTCTATATCAGATTCAAAGTTTGAAGACGCCAGCCAGTTATTATCCCAGAAAGTAATATATGGATAATCAATATTGATATCTTTTTCCCAGTTATTTTTACAATAAAAGTTTGGTTCAAGTGTGGTAACTGTACAAAAGCTACATTTTCTGATACATCCCCTTGATGCCATTGTCATAGATGTATTTAGTTTTCTTCCAAACTTAACTGAATAATCAGGCGGATAAAACTCGGCAGGTTCGTATAAATGGAGGCGCGGAATTATACCAGATCGTTTTGTAATGTATTCAGGTATTAGCGTTGCTGATATGCCGCCAACAAGTATTTCTACTCCCGGAAATTTTCTTTGATAATAGCGAATGGAATCGATCACACTGTCAACATCCCAAGTAAAAAGACTTGTAATAAATATTTTTTCTGGATTATAAAGTCCGTTAGGAGCAGAATTCCCAATTTGATCAAACACTTTGCAGTTAGGGTGGTTGTCTTTTAACATTGATGAAATTTTCATCAATCCAAGAGGAGGATATGGGGTTTTTGCGATTGGTTCGACTAATAAAAATTGCATGTTTCAAATTCCAAAATCGGATGTAGTTGCATCACTACTCGGATTCTTTTCCTTTAAACCTTTGATTATCAATCAGCCCGTTGATATACTCCAGCAGAGTTAGCAATAAATTCGCGGCTATTTCTATGGCTCATTCATTCATCCTATCACACTATCCTCCACAATCGAAACTTGTCCGGCGTCCTTTTTCAGGCTAATTGGCGACTGACTCTTCAACAAGACGGATCTCCTCCGTCAGCCCATACAACTCATACACCAAACGGTCTATTTCTGATTTAAGGTCTTTTACTTCTGCCTGCTTTTGCGTATTTCTGGGATAGCTCCTGTCCCCGGCAATGCTAAATATTGTAGATACTAATCTGATAAATTGTCTTCTATCAGAATCTGATATTCTAGGAGCAGGAATAACCGTGGTTGATTGCGAAAAATCTTGAAAACCATTTTTATGAAAGACAACAACTTCAAAGTCCTCAGCCGATTGTACTACTATACTTGCCCCAAAGCGATACAGCAATGGTTCGCACATCCAATCCCTTTTTATTTTTTTAATATCATTATTTCCTAAACCGCTGATTTTTTTTATTTCAACAACAAGAAAATTTAAGTCGTTAATTCCACGTTTGTGAAAGATAATGTCAGGGCGACGGTTATGATAATCATGTTTAGTTACATCCGTATCATGATTAAGCCAGAAAATATATTTCACAATTTCATTAGCAAGATGACGACTATAGTTCCACTCTGTCATTCCTGTGAAGCGAGTGGGTGTCAAGACGTCGTGCTGATTGTTAAAGAGATTACGAATCGATGAAATTAAAATTGTTCCTATAAGATTTAGCATATTCATCCCGCTGTCCCCTCCACTACCGCAATCTCCTCCTCCGTAAGCCCATACAACTCATACACCATAAGATCAATTTGTTTTTCGTATTTCTTAATTTTCACTTGTTTGGTTTTATTTGTCAGATAATCTTTTGAGCAAGTAATTGGCAAAATTATATCAACAAGTTCAATGATAGGTTCTTGCTTTGAAAGATCTACATTTTTAATTGGAAATTTTCTCAAGTGATGAGGGTAAAAATGTAATTTATCAGAGTAGTACTCATAAAAGTACCATTCAATAAGTTTTGAATTTAATACAGCAAGGGTATACTTGTTATTAATTTTGATAGAATCCTTTACTAGTTTTGAATCTTTAGAAAGATTATATTGTTTCAATTGATTATTCTTTACATCAAACAAATCGCACCACCTTACAGAAGTTGTGATTCCATGATTACAATAATAATTATTATCATTAAGTATAAAACACATTCCAGAACTAATAGTTGCCTTACACATAATACCTTGTCTTTCAAAGAGTTCAGAAAAATTAGACCGGTGATGTTCTTCTGGTACATATCTTAAATAGCGATTACTTTTAACTTTCCACTTAACAATATTTTCAGATTGAATGTATTTCTTAAATTTTTCTCCTAGCTTTACATCGAAAATATAATGGTCTTTACCATAACCCAATTTTGAACTATGCACACAAATTGACCGCGTAACAAAATAAAAGTCCACTATCTTTTTTGATTTATTTTGAATCTTTTTAATAATTGATAATTTTTTATCTGTTAAATTTAATCTGAAATTGTTTTCATCTAACTCATTAAAAGTCATCTGTTTAAAATTTTGAAAAAGGTTGTCAGAAATTAAGATATCCCTAATATTTTGTGTTTTTATTTGTTCAGATTTTGTATTCAATATTTTTATTTCATTTTGTTTATTGAAGTCTTTCTGTGTAATTATTATACAAGTATCAACAGTTGCTTCAAAAACTTTAAAGTTAAAGTTTATTATTTTTATAATTTTATTTTCAAGAAGTAATTTCCTAATTCCAATCCCATATTCTTGAGATAAGTATTTATTCGAAGTTATAAATGTGGTAATTCCTTTGAAATTTATTGTTCTTATACTTTTTTCTAAAAATAATACATATAAATCAAAATGACGTGTTGATGACCTGTAATTTTCTATATAATAATTCTTATTTTTTGAGTTCATATTCCAACTACTTACATACGGTGGATTAGCAATAACAACATCAAATCCACCCTTTCCTCTGAAGACATCTGCAAAGTAGAGTTTCCACGGAAAGAAGGGGCGTTCTTTATTACCATGTGTCATTTCCCGCAGGTCGTCTTCAATCTCCCTGGCTTCATGCAGTGAGATATTCTTTTTCTTTTCCAGTTCATTATGAAAAATATTATAAATGGCGGTTTCCACTTCCTGCCGTTTTTTCTTTTTATCTCTGGGGTGTTCCGCATTAAAGAAGTCCGCCTGTTTTTGGTGCAGGTCATCAATGAGTATGTCTAAATTTGAACCACCCGCAAATAAATCTTCCTGTCCACCTTTTTTCACAATATCCAGCGAAATGCCGTGAAATTCTTCAATGAGAGAGTTACCCTGCATAATTTTATAATCCAGGTTCGGCAGGGGTTGGATTTCTTTGTAATCATCTTCATCAACTACCAGAGAGAGCCACAGGCGCAGTTTGGCGATTTCAATGGCGCCGGGGTCAATGTCCACACCATAGAGCGAATTCTGGATGCAGTGACGTTTGAGTTCATACACGCTGCGTTTATTCCTTAAATACAATTCCAGCACTTTTCTGGCTTTCACAATTTCCGTCAGCATCCCCACCGGGAAAGCCCCCGAACCGATCGCAGGGTCACAGACTTTGATGTTTGCCAAAGCATCATCCAATATTTGTGCATTTTCCTTGATAGAATCCATGAGCACTGGTTTGTATTTGGTGCCTTCTTGTATTGCGGTTTCGAGTTCCAGAACGATGTCGCCCTCACGGATAAGCGTTTCGATGTCTTCTTTTGGCACAACACACCCCGAAACTTCTTGCGAAGTTTCACTCCTCTCGAAGGGGGAATTTATTGCTGTGTCCAGATAGTTTATGAGCGATTCCTGGCACATGTAGTGGACAATAGTTCTTGGCGTATAGTAAGCGCCTTTGCCTTTACGCAGGTTTTCCGGCAGTAAGTTTTCAAACACTTTACCCAGCATTTCGGGATCAACTGCCACCTCTTTTTCCAGCGGTTCATCTTCCCGCACGGTAAAGTTGTATTGGTCAAATGTTTTAAACACATCCGCAATCAGATCATTATCAATTAGGATGTCGGTTTCTTCCCAATTATAGTCATTCAGCGGTTCAAACAAACCACCATTCAAAAACGGTATTTTGCAATTGAACTGACTGTAAATATCATTATGACGTTCGCTAGCAAGCGCTTCGTAAAAAAACGGTTCTAATACATCGTTAAAGAAGTT
>Ga0268276_1000478_pt1 | contig 47881 bp, 43 predicted proteins | sample saktaG_4_FD_190145 | JGI IMG/M metagenome (GOLD analysis project Ga0268276, IMG submission 190145) | Saline water microbial communities from Sakinaw Lake, British Columbia, Canada - sak_2010_1_5_45m | ecosystem: Environmental > Aquatic > Non-marine Saline and Alkaline > Saline ...
GAAGTAGGGTAGGACATACCCGAACTAACGCTTAGGGAGAGATGGGCCTCTGGCTTGACTTGTCAAGTAAAGCCTGCTCGTTGAGCTAAGAAACACATCCCCTTCAGGGGATTGTGAGTGTCATAATGAAGAACTATGTGGACAGCAATGAAGAACTATGTGGACAGCATCGAAGATTTTAACAAAACGGTTGAGATGTGTGTCAAAAACGAATCCAAACAGTTGCGTATTGCTTCGCTGGGTCGGCCTTCATCTTCAGAAAGCCCAGGAATTGCAAAATGGGTTGATTTGAATGTTCCAGAAAACTTTAGCAAAATAGTAGACTTAATCATCTCAAACGGACATTATTTGCGAACTCTACCCCATGGAGCCCCCGTGTTCGACTATAATGGGTTGAGCGTTTGTGTGGCAGACTGTCTTCCTCAAACGAATAGAGTGGGAAATGGGATGCAACCAATATTCTGGAGTGATGGTTCTTTGACCTACTCCTGGGAATGGCGGGGCGCCGTTTTGATGTAAAAAGAGTAAAACTTCAAGAGGATTAATTATGGCAAAAAAAACAAAGAAGTGCGAGAAATGCAACGATGCTGACGCAACGGTATGGTTCGCAGCGGTAAGTGGTAACGGTAGAGTTTCAAAACACAGGTACTGTAAAGAATGTGCAATTGTTAATGAGACTATTCGCAAGCCTCCTCAGGTTATGCAGCCAATGACTGGACAACAGACTCTTATCGAGATGATGAAATCTTCATTGGCTGGGAATTCAGACGGTCAAAAGACAGAAACCACAGAGGTCAAAATTAAAAAGTTGAATGCCTCTATGAAAAAAGCTATCGAAAAGGAAGACTACGAATCAGCGGCAAAGATTCGTGACGAGATTGCGGCAATACAGAAAGAAAATGGCGAAACTATTTGACGAATTTTGCTTTGATTGCTTTATTTCGTGATGTAGCTTTAGCCTTTGTGACCGCCATAGTTGGAACCCGCAAAACAATGTTGATTATTGCAAGAATCCCAGTCTGAATTTGAGGGTCAATCGTTACCCCGAAGTTCTGAGTCAAAATAAGAACTCCAACCGTTACAACGTTTGTCCATAAGGTAACATTCTTGTACCAGACCTTGACTTCGCCTGGGATTTCCGCATCATTTGTAATCACTGTTTCATCGCTCATTTAGCACTCCTTTTTTAGACTGTGTCGCTTCTAAAGTGTTCTTCTGATTTGTAAAGCCAATTCCCTGCATCATCTATGGGACTAATCGAACTCTGTAGAACCTGGAAGTATTGTTCATATCTCCTCCCACATCAAAGAATCCCGCCTTCTTCTCTGACTCAACTTCGACAACGGGAATCCAACTCTGTTGTTTCAAAGAGTCGGTTCTTTCCAAAACATATATTACGCACTGCAATAAATTTAAATTCGGATTGTCATTTTCTGACCTTAAAACCCAGTTCAAATTACGGCTGATGTCAAATTCAGTGATATACAACACATCTGGCGATATTGCTGAAAGCCCAAGACTATATTCGTTAGAGTTTGAAAATCCATCGTCATCATAGTCGCTGTTTCCGCTCTGGCTGGTCCGGTTTCCGAACATAGAGTCCTCCCACCAGTCTGGAAGTCCATCTCCATCTGTATCAGAGCCAAGAGGGGTAGCCCATTCGATATCAACTTCCGCAGGGGTATAGGGGCTTGTCGGAATCCTTATTTCTAAAATTCGTATGCCACTATCAACTCCGTCGTGCAACACGGCGGGTGGCCTTGTGTAGGCGGTAAACGCTTGTGTGTTACCAAAGGCATCTGCTGGTTCGACTGTATTGTCGCCGTCCTCCAGCTCGTACAAGCCATCGGCCTGAATATAAAGCCAACGGAAGCGGTTGTTAGCCCTCTGCTGTTGAGGCGAACCACCAGAGTTGCCAGAGTCTGACTTGCTAATGATGATACCGCGGCCTAGAGTGTTTGCGTATGGTGATGGCTGTTCGTTATTCGGATTGATTGTGTTTTCAAGATTTCCAGCACTAAAGTGAATGATAAAATACTCACTTGGATTCCGCTCGTCCCGGAAAACATAATATTGATCTGCATAACGCTCCACTGGGTACATAAGAATCGTGCGACGCCCGCTGTTCCTCTGCAGTATTGCCGTTGGTCCATAGTTCAACTCCTGATATGTCACCCCGTAGGTGAGCTTCAGGTCGGGATACCCGTGCACCATTGGGCCTGGAATTGACATTAGGTCTCCTCCCGCAACTGGATTGTTTACAACCTCAGAACTAAAGATGTCGTAATCGTATAGGTCGGGCCACCCGAGCACATCGTGGCTTTGTTCGTGCGTCAACATCGACGGATTTGGCATATTCATTGCAACTGGCTGATTTTGATTAAATCCACTGATATACCGGTCACGGGTCATAGTTCCGTACCTTTGGCCAGCAATGAACACGCTAGGGGAAGCGATACCAGTCTGATTGAGCAGGCCAACCATATATAGGGGGATCGAGACATTCGCCCCGTAGTCATATCTCCCATTCCCGTTAAAGTCATAAAATACAGCATCTCCACTCGTTCGAGCCCCGTCTATTCCTGTTAGAGAAATTCTAGTAATCGGGTCAAATGTGCCGTTCAACAGATTATTGGTTCCTGGCAGATCTATCCACTTGATGTTGGCCGAAAGATCGATGCCGGCAGCGCCTTCGGCGAGCGTGATCGAATTGAACAACACAAACTCGGTGCTCCGCTGATTGTACGGCGGATTCGTTTCCAGCCATGCCACGCTTTCGCCGCGGCGGAAGGTCGTGTCGATTCCGTTGGTTGTGTAACTGATCTGGAGGGTCTGTGCCTCGGCGAGCTGACCATCCCCGTTTAGCGGTAGCGAGCCATGAGGTAGTGAAATCGCAGTGTCGGAATCGTAAAATCCGTTATTGTTGGTGTCGATGAATACATCGTTGCCTGGCTGATATCCTGGATCGTTCACGGTGCGGCATACATAACGGACCGGGTAGGCTCCTTCGGCATAGCCTGTCGTCGACGACCACAGCACGCCTGTCGTGACCCCTGCAGCGTGAGAAGCCCCGTAGGCGGTATAGATCAGGTCAACGCCGTTCGTGCTGCCGTAATAGGCCTCGTTCGCACCGCTGTACCTATTGGTTACGGCCCACATCAGCGTGAAATTGGTCACCGAAGGATACACATAAACACTGCGGATGTCTCCAGAAGCGGGATTACGCGCTCGCAGCCTTGACGACAGGTTTGCGAGGCCGTCACCAGGCCTTAATTTGCCAGAAAGGTCTCGCAATACTGGTTCGCTGTCGAATTTATCGGTGCTAGTGGTTACGGTGTCCTCGAAAACCAGGTCAAATCCAATGTCGCAGCTACCATTCCCGTTGAGGTCAGCCCATCGAACCATGACAGGCCCGTAGCCGACCAGTGTCCCTGGACTGCCTATATCTCCGTGAAGAATCGGTTCTAGGCCGTTGAATGTACCGTCAGTATTGGCGTCCACCCATAGGGCGTCCACTTGGGGGGTGAAATCGCCCGAGCCGTCGGTGTCCTCGTAGAGAATCGGCGCCCCCACCACATTCGAGAGGGTGTTCATTGAAGTCGCACCCTCATGCCACACATACCAGCTCGGTTGCAGGATACTCCACTCTATACCAGTTCTCCCTCCAACTTCGAAACTTGTTATTAAAGAAAAGTCCTCACCCATATCATATGTGTCGACCATGTCCTCGACACACCGTTCCCATCCGAACAACGGCATAGTCCTCATTCCGTCGTCTACTGTAACTGGGTCTGAATCGGCGTAATAGTTGTGACTGTTTGACGGAATGGTCTCGCCTTGGTCAATCAGCCCGTTTAGGTTCACATCTCGGTTGTCCCGCGAGTATGGGATTGAATCGAGCCAATCCCCATAGACAGCCATTGTAAAGTCATACCCATATGCTTTCCTGTGTCCGCTACGGTGGCCAGTCGGAGATTGTCCATCCGTTCTCCATGTCGAGTATTCAATATTCATCTGATTGGCGGCATCATACCCGTAATTGGCATGTGTATTATAAGAATATGGACCAGATGCCTGGATGAAGCCGTCCCCCCCGCCAACGTCAGCGGTGCTCGGATTGTTGTCACCGCGATCCACTCCCGAAATGGACCCTCCCCACGGGCAGGTTGCCTCACCCAGCCGCATATCGCCGCCATCCCAGACAGACCGGGGATTGGCGTCGACACCGGGGCGATAAGAAAGATTCCGCATCATCATACCAGATAGAGACCCCAAATCTGGGTTGTGATACATGGACGAAGCTAGATCGTCGAACTCACGGGGAGAGTCATATGTCCACGTGGTTCCTAGAGGTGGATGTATGAGTGAGCCGTATGTCGTGACGACCACTGGTCCTACATCTGTCATGTTAGTAACCGTGGTGGATGTCAACACCTGATTGTCATCGGTCAATTGCGGCTTCCAATCGCTCATGATCGGAATCCGACTCTCGAAGATTGCAGTTGTCGAGCCATAGGGTCCATAACGATTCAACCACCAACTGCTGTAGGATGTGATATTGGTCGGCCCGACAGAAAAGTCCCAGAAGCTGATCCCCGATACCGGTGTAGTCAAAAATCCCGTCTGAATCATCTGGTTGTTGCCGCACTCGGCCCAATTCTCGGGTCCGTCGTACTTGCGGTCGTCGCAACGGGCGATCAGGCCGGCGACATCCCCCGGATAGTTGTTGGCAATGTAGTTGGTGTAACGAGTATAGGACCAGAAGTCGATGGTCGGCACAGCCCCCACAGGCAGCACGCCGCTGTTCGGCGTGCCGGTCAGGCCTGGCACCCAGACGCCGTTTCCGGCTGCCCCGCCGATCGGAGCCCACCAGGAAATGAAGTCGGAGTAGGGCTCCGCCGCGATGGCCGGCGTCGGCCGGTCGTCCCCTCCAAGTACATCGATGAAGGAGTTATCAACATTTACAAATGGATTGTCGGAAGGATTAGAACTTACAGAAAATGTGTATGTTGCAACATTTTCAGGTGCACCCCACAGGGGCAACGAATAGTATAGAGGAATATGGATTGATGTAAGTATACGCCTAAAATTGTTGGAATCTGAAAGCGGCAGTCCATCTGCTACAAACGAGCTCATTTCAAAGAAATTTTTAGGAGGCCTAAATGCGTGGAAGGCTTGATTTGTAAAGATAAATCCACTAAACGAAACGCCGGGTGAGTTTATTAGGTTGGTGTAAATTGATGCGTCCAAGTCAATATAGGAACTGATCGTCACTTCATATTGGCTACGATAGATATACGGTACGCCTTCTTGATCTTGGTTGTATTCCAACCTGTTGAGAAAGCCAACATCGTCATATGTCGGACGCAGGTTTGGTGGAGTTGTATTCTCGTCACGCAAATATGTCCATGCTGCATCTCCTTCGAGCACTGGGTTGTTGTCACTGGTGACGCCGTTTCCGTAATTTGCTGTCAAGGTTCTAACAATGGTTTGTGTAATATTCGTGGCAGGCGTCCAGACATCGTCCTTAGGAAGGGTTGCGTCCTCAAACGGATTGTTGATGTCTGTTGCAGCCGTCGTGTAAGTGGCTGGATCGACCGGCTTGCCCCACATTGGCGTCGAGTAATAGAGCGGCACCGTGACATGGGCCGGATACCGTTTGTTCAGCGGCAGGGGGGTGGGCAGGTTGAGATTGTTCAGCGAAAGGAATCGCCTCGCATCCACCACCACGATGCGATTCTCGGCGGCGACATACATGCACCCCCGCTGTTCCGTTCCAGGACTGGCCAGACAGGCGTTGATGGTCGCCTCGGGGATAAACGTCTGCAGCGTAATCCCCTGAGACGACAAATAGACATAAGGCCGCAACGACTGGTCCTGCTGGTACTCAAAGCGCCCCAGCCGCCCGACGCTCGTGTAAGGCGGAACCGGGTTCACCGAGAAATATACGTGTGACGCATCGCCATCTAATACCGAATCTGAATCATTCGTCACCACCGACCCTCCGAATGATCCGTAAACAGGAATAAGCGATATCCCTTCTGAAACATCACTGCGTAGAGTCCACACATCGTCACTAGGTTCTGTTGCATCCTCGAACGGATTTAGGGCGCTGGCTACCCAAACGGTGTTGGTGTAATTCTCAACTCCGTTGGTATTGACTGGCCGACCCCAGATCGGAGAAGCGGTGTAGAGCGGAATCGACAGATAAGACCAATTTGCGGGATTGGCAGGCGTTCCAGTCATGTCCACGCAGGTGGACCAGAAGTCATAGTCTTTTTCGAGCACCCCCACGCGGCCGCCGACTGCCACAAAGCAGTTGTAGGAGTCAACGGAATCAGGATACCTGAACACCGTGCCGGGGGCGTTTGTGCAGAGGTCTAGAATGGAACTAACAAGATACACCCGGGCTGTCACGGCGTACTGACTGACATTCATTTCAGGTGTTCCGAAGGTGTCATAATTGACCTCTAGACGACCGTTTCGAGAGACATTAGTATATGCTGGACTTGGCATCTCAGAAACATAAGTATGAGCCGCATCTCCTTCTAGATTAGGGCTGGGGTCATTGGTTATGGGAGATCCGTTCACCCTTAGACCATAATAAGGTGTTCCATTCTGAAACCAGAGTGGAGGAGTTAAATCGAGTTGGTTAACTATGACTGGAAGATTTGTTCCGGCGATTGTGTCGGCCAGCCAAATGGTGATGTTGGTAACACCCAATGTCCAATAATCGTAGTTGGGATAACAACTGAAGTCGTAGTCGAGAATCGCATCGCCGACAGTATTCGAATTCAAGAAGCTTGCGATTATCCTGAAGTCTCTCAAGGTTCCGGCAATACCAGTGAGGGTGTGCGTCGGAGTCCATCGATCTTCGGACGGAGTGTGGATAATGGTCCCGGATGGCATATTAGTAAAATAGATCGGAGGGGTCAGGTCAAGCTCGTTGAGGCGGACGGGGATATTGGTGCCGTTATTGAGGTCTGCGATGTAGAAGAGCGCGTTTGAGGATGCCAACGGGTTTCCGATCAGGAAATTAGCACGGGTTCCTGGCACGTTGCTGGAGACACTGACCGAGAAATCGTAGTCGGCGATCACGTCACCCACATCCCGCGTGGCCAGAAACATCTTGACGGAATCGGCGAGAACCTCAATGCCAGTGACGGAGATGATGCGGTTTTCTGGAGTCCACACCCATTGGTCTTCTGCACACAAGTTGGTTGAGGTTACGACGGTCACACTGTTGTAGTATAGCGGCGGGGTGAGGTCGAATTCGCTGATTCTGAACGGAACATTGACCAGGCGGGTCCTGTCCGCGATCCAGAGCACGGCGTTGGTGGTGACCAGCCCAGAGAAACCGTCGTAGGTGAGGACACGAGGCAGGAACCCAGTGCTCACTAACGTAACTGAAAAATCATAGTCAAAGAAAAAGTCTCCGCGTGAAGACGACCCTATGAAGTTGCGAAGACTAGATGAAAGTACAAACTGTGAAATGCCTCCGTTGGTGTGAACGGGAACCCATCTGTCTTCAGCGTGGATGTATGGATCCCAGATCCCGTTCGGCGGCGTGGCTCCTCCAATGTCGGTGAAGCGTTCGCCAGGGGTCCAAAAACCGTCAACAAGAGGGTCGTCAACGAGCGAACCTGAAACCTCATCGTAACGCCGGTATCTTACAGACGGAGACTGCAAATCTGCCAACTCATCAAAATGCTCTCCGCGCCCGTCTGCGAATCGGCTAGTGCCGGGGTCACCGACACAAGCAGAGAAATTAGCCCATGTGGGGGTTGCCGCATATTCTGGGCCGGGATTCCACGCCCACGGCATTGCGACCTCGCCCGGAGTCTTGGTGTCCATGAAATAGCCGCGGACGGGCAGCCCGTTTGTCGGATTGGCGCGGAAGTAACTCGTTTCCCGCCAATAGCCTTCGTAGAAATTCTCCATCCGCTCGCGGATCGTCCCGACAGAGAATCCGGAAGATGTGTAGTTACCTTGTCCGTTCTTCGGAAAGTACGGCGTAGCGATGTAAGACTTGTGATTGGGCAATTCCGGCCACGCGTCTGCGCGAGCCATGATTGTTCCTATCAGCAGGGAAGTTAGCCCTGTCAACCATCTACATACAGAGAGTGATTTCATGACTTTGCCAATGGCATCAACGGATTTCGCCGTATAAGCAGCTTGGCATTTCTCCTTTTGATTTGCTTTTACAACGATAGAATTATACAAAGTATTTGCAAGTCGATAAGATTTGCTATGCCTACTTAATGGTTCAGCAAGTCACTCATCCTCTACATCTTAACCGTAGCTGTCTTTATCATCTCTGCAGACGCAGCATCTTTTATTAGTTGCTCGTCTTCATTAGAACTAATAACAGCATTGATTTGTTCTTCTGTGACATTTGCTGCTAACATTAGGACACCGACAAAATCTCCCGTGTCTTCAGCAAAATGATGTGCGAATTTAATTAGCGAAATATTGTCGCCAGATTCTGCGGCTCTGACCATTTCGGTCATTAGTTCGTTAATTCTTCGGAACCCGATTGCAGCCTCTTTTATTAATGCCATTAGTTCTCCCTCCAGCAGATTTTGAGAATAGTTTCTCTAAATGTCTTTCGAGCCGTATCTGATCCTTCAAGTCTAACCTTCTCAATACAGTTAACCATTAGCATATAACGCCTCATTAGTTCATACATAAAGGGAAAACTTCCAATCTCTTTGCTCTTAATTGGAACGATTCTAGGCAACACTTCCTTTACAAACCTAGAGGCTCCTTTTGCCATAAACGAAGTTACCCCTTCCTCCTTATGTATTTTCTCAATTTGGGCCTCCCTTTCCTTCCCTCTCTTAAAAAGGTGAGGCTTCATAGACCTCAACTTGGACGACTTAACTTCAGCTCTATCTGCTGTCATATGAGAGCCAATAGCCTCAAGCGATTGAGGAAGAGGACTTCCGTACGAAAGTAAATGACCCGCAATCATCTGCCAGCGAATCAGCTTCATTGTGAATGAGAAAACAACCTCGTGTGACAGTCCGCTTTCAATCATTTCGTCATACTTATCAATTACCTTGTCTCGTATCCCACTGTTAAATGCGTCTGAAAACTCGTAGATAGCATGTCCAGGTGTGCATGCGAAAACTATATTTCGCACATCATCTGGAGTAATATGATCCCCACTCGTCAAATCGGCCAACTTCTCCAGCTCTCCTTTGATATAGCACCAATCAAGTGGCACCATCTCAAAGAATACTTCTTCGACAGTCTTAGAGGAAATCTTCTTTCCCCTTTTAGCCATAGCGTCTACAACAACCTTGATGTGCTTTGGCCCAACTTTATGCCCCCAGGGAGCCTTGTCCAATGCAGAAAACGGAGGAGGGACTTCGGCAACAAAACCTCTCTGGTTTATGAGGCTATGGAAATCTTTCCAGCCAGAGTCGGCCTTGATTACGCCAGTCTCGTCGAAAATGACAATGGTATTTCCTTCTGCAACATTTGATATGATTTGGCACAAAGAATCACGAAACCCCTTGACGCCAACAAGTCCCCTCAACAAAACTATCTTATGTGCCTCTCCCCAGTCTAATGTTGAGACTTCTCCATCCAGTGCGTTGAGTAACTTTGGAAGATTCTTTTCTCCGATAGGGGTAAACTCTACGCACTGTATGCCAGCCAAACAAGCCTCCTTCCAAGAGGCTTTTAGGGTGACAATGTTGTTCATTCCAAGAACGGGATCTCCGCTAACAAGAACAACAGATGGGGGATGTGCTGCCATATTTCTAACCTAGACGATCAATTTTGAAGTTGACGGAGGAATTACTTGTAGATAGTAAGACATGTCTGGGTCTGACGCATCTTCAATTTTGACCTTCCGCTCATCTGGCGTGAATGTGAGTTTAACTTGCTCTCCAGACATCCTGTTTAATCCATCGACGAGATTTCCAGTATTGAAACAAAATTCTGTCTTCTTAAGCCTGGCTTCCGACGCCCATGTAAAATCTACCAACCCCTCTGCCCTCTTAAGAACCATAAGACTCTGGGATGAAAGAACAATTTCATTATCACGGTATGAGTGTGTCCCCCGATCGTTGCAGACATTGTAAAGCATGTTGCTGGCGATCAGCAGTTCTTTTCGGTCAATCAACACTGATGCTCCTGCTTCCATATCAATAATCTTTCGAATCGCTGGGTAGTTTGTGCGAGTTTGCTCTCCTACCATTGCGATACGATAGGATGTTCTATCTGACAAAATATAGGAATGGCTTCTATCTCTAGAAACAGCCAAGGTAATAGGATCACTGTCCGACAGAGATGACAGAACTTGGGTTAGATACTCAATTTCGATTAAGATGGGGAGATTCTCATCAACACAAGCATAGGTGTCGAATTGATCGGATGCTGATTTAACAATTGCACATCGACGACCATCGGCTGCAAGGAAGTAGATGCCTTCTCTATTCATGAAAATAGCTAGCTTGTTAAAAATCTCGTTTGGATCGTCAGGATTGGCCGAAAACGAGTTGTCTGAATATGGCTTACGCAAGCAAGAGGCCTGACCTGTGAACACCACATCCAGTTCTGAAATTTCAGGGAATGCATGTGCATTAAAATTGCTTGTTGGAAATGCATCCATCGTGGCTTTTGCAAAAATCTTTTTCTTTGAATTAATAGCACCAATATCAACAGTTCCAACGGGGAGCATACTCCGCATATTAGCTGGGACTTCTGTCATTTTGGTTGCAGGGATTGGCGAAAACAAAATAGAAACCCCATAACTGTCAGAAATTTTTGCAACAGTCTGTTTAAATTCCTTTAAAGGAATACACACTGCTCCAGGAGACACAATTGACATCCCTTCTGAAGGAGGCACAACGAGTCTTGCAGAAAATCTCGAAACTGATGACTCAAAAACAATGTTTTCGCCAGATGTCGAAATCTTGACACAGCCCAACGCCTCGTTGCCAATTTTCGATACATTACTCTTTCCTTCATCAGTTGATGCAGCAAGAGAGGCTCTGCTGATTACCTGTTCGATATTCTTTTTAGGAACGATGATGTGTAGACAGTTCTCCATTGTGATTACTCCTTGGTTGTTCGATATTAATGCTGTCAACATTATACAACATTTAGTTAAACTGGGCCAAATAAAAGAGGCAATGAATCTTCGCCAAGATCGTCCTTGATGCTCATAGCCTTCTTTCGGATTCTCAACAAAGCGTTGTCAACACTTCGTTCATTACATCTTCTTCCCATTATTTTTGTTAAATTCTTTGCTGCTTCACGATATGACTTATCCTGAAGATACTGCATCAGTGCTGACTTTTCAAAGTCGCTTAACGTTGCGGTTAAAACTGAAAGAGTTCTTTCAAACGATTCCGATCGAGCCATTTCAGAAAAAGGCTGCCGCCCCGGCTTCTTATCTGGAATAATATTTGACAACGCACAAGACCCGTCTTCGTCTTCCATTCCTGCCGGAGCATGATCTAGCGAGATGGATGTGTTAAGAGGCATATCCTTACGCCGATTTCTAGAAGCGTTTAAAATTGTAATCAAATGACGATTTATACACATTTTTGCAAAGTTCAAGAAACTCATTCCGCGTCCTTTTCGGAAACTAGGAACGGCTTTTCGGAACAGGGCAATAAGAGATTCTTGATAAATATCTTTGTCGTCATGCCCCCGTACAAAGTTGTACTTTCTAAACACAAGGCCCAAAATGTATTTGTGCATATAGCTTACAATCTTCATAAATGCCTCTTGATCCTTAGGGTGCTTTTGAAGACGTAATGCCAATTGGTCTAATTCACGTCTAACTTCAAAAGGTGCTCCAACAAGAGGATCTTCAACCTCGTCAATATCAAAAATCGCTTTCAAATCATGATGTTTAGGGGAATCCCTAGTTTTTTCAACATGATTGTCTTCACTAGACGAATCTGTTTCGGCGGCAACAAATGCAGCAGAAACAGACTCACTATAAAATTCGTAGCCATCATCCTCTATGGCCTCTGTTACGAATTCTATAGTCTTATCATATTCATCTGTACATACAGAGATTTTTTTTGATGAAATCCTGTTGTTTTTCACGCTCTTTTTAGTCGGCATTCATCCCTCCAAGGGGATGGATACTCCCAGCCTGTTGCGTGGCTACTACTATTTAGACGTTGATTGTGCTCCATTGATAATCATTGCGCAATGAACCAGGGCAGATTCCACCACCCATCTTTCGTTTACATGTACCATTACCATCCGTTCAGAATTCTTGAGTGCGTCTACCATCTTCTGCAGGGCTGTGCTGGGGATAAATTTACTCAACTTCTCAACAAGGTCTGTTTCATCCTCGTTTATATCTAGCAATTTCCCATTTCGACCGCAAACTGACACCATAAATATATTACGAAGAACATTTGAAATCTCAAACAAAATCTCTCTTGGCTGCACACATGACATAAGTAAATCATTAACACGCAACATCATTTCGGAAATATTACCTGACGCCAAAGCATTTACAATTTCGTATACGATTCGTTTCTCTGGGAGGCCAAAGAATTCTGTTACGGTGGACAGGGTAACATCTCCATTGCTAAATATAGCAACTTGCTCCAAGTTTCCAAGCCCATCCCGCAGACTACCATCTGAAAGTCTCGCAATATATCTTGCCGATCCATCCTCTAGTTTGATTCCTTCTCGCTTTGCAACTGCACTAATCCTTTGGGCTATCAAATCAGAAGGTATTTTTGTTAGTCTAAAACGCTGACATCTGGAAATAATTGTTGGAAGGACCCTGTCTCCATCAGTCGTGCAAAAAATAAAATGAACAAATGGAGGTGGCTCTTCAAGAACTTTGAGAAGTGCGCTGTTTGCCTCCTTGCTCAATCGGTGGCACTCGTCAATCAGGTAGATTTTTTTCTTAAGCTCTTGTGGAGCATATACGGCACTCCTCTTCAAGTCGCGAGCAGCCTCCACCCCAGACTCCATGGCTCCGTCCATTTCAATGACATCTACGCAGTGCCCTTCGTGGATATTTTGACAGTATATACATCTTCCGCAAGCCATATCGCTTCCTAACTTGCGATTTGGACACACAAGCAAGGAGGCTAAAATTCTGGCAACACTAGTCTTGCCAGATCCAAATGCACCAGCAAACAGATAAGCGTGATTCCACCCTTCGCGTTTAGCCGTATTGGAAAGGCCCTTGACGGTATTATTCTGCCCAACCATATCACAAAGTTGAATTGGCCTGTAATGACGATACAAATCTGCCCATTTTCTAACACTGGACTGTTCTGTTTTATCTGTCTGGATTTCTGTACTCATTTTACTCCGTTAATTTATTACATCTAAAGTGTATGTAGATTATACAACAAATTCATATTGAGGGACAAACGAAGGGATATCGTCATCTTCATATTGATGGACAAACGAAGGGATATCGTCATCGATTCTTGGGAACCTTCCGTTTTTAGCTAGTGAATCTTCACGAGGCAGTTCCTGATTCAAGATTGCTGGAAAGATGAAATATGTCTCGTCTTTACAGGCATCATCCGCTTTCTTCTCATCATCGAAAGCTCCCTGAAATGACCAAACGTTTCCAGTCTCTTCCCATTCGCCTATAAGTTTCCCACATATCCATAACTGATTCATGTTTGTTCTCCTTTCCCCTGTTGTTGCTGCTGGCAGGGACGTGGGAAACACCCAACCAGAGCGTGCAGTGTACGCGGACAAGCCGCGCCACTGCCGCTAATCGTTCGCACTCAATCTATGTCCCAATCCCGCAGTCCACACTTAGGGCAAACCGATGTATCCTTAACTCGCTTCCACGATTCCAACGTCCACCACTTCATGCGGCGGACGTTGCGAATCTCCTTGGCAACAACCAGTGGCAGAGCGTGCCACGAGAAGATGCGCGGGCGACCATACACTTCGCGGTCAAGGCGAAGCATCCGAGGCCGACACAACCACTTGATGTCTGACCACAACTTCGTCAGTGGGTTGTATTTGCGGTGCCAGAAGTCGTCTTGCGACCAGTGGCACCCTTTTGTATGACAATGCAGATACGCCATGTTATTCTCCTTTCCCCTGTTGTTGCTGGTAGGGACGGGGATACGCCCAACCAGCAAATGCAAACTATCGCGCTCTGCGCTCAGGCAGATTTGTCGCATATCGCGCTGTTCGGCTTGTGCCACCTACGGCAAAAGCAATCGGTTGTGCTTGTCGGGTCCGCCACGAACCAGCAAGATGGGCGATGCCCTGCCATAATCTTCCTGCCGCACAATACAAAACGCCGAACAAAGCGTTGGAGTTTATCTTTGAACCTCCCCATAGAATGGTTGGCCACCAGATTTACAAAGTCGAAAGGAGAGTAATAGACTCCGTCACGAGCATCATTTTCGATCTTCTTGATAGCCCAGTTCCACAAACCAGTCAAATTCCAGAGCCACTGGTTTAGAGTAGATTCTTGGACTTTGTTTGGTCGTAGTTTTAAGGTGCGGACGATCATACTGACTTTTACTCCTCGATGTACCTATTTAATACAGTAGCAAGTAGTATCCTCCCTTTACGGAGGATAAGAGTTTATACCAAGTACCCGCCTAACCCCACGCCTAAAGGCGGGGGAATGCGGCGGGTGAGATTTGTTCACTCGCTTCGCTCCTTTCAGAAAACTCAACTTTGGCGTAGCGACGAACAAGAAACGTGCCCACCGTTTCGTAATTGTCGCCGTCAAAATCCGAGGCACAAAACAACCCATAGCACTTGTCCCATTCCACAGCCCGACCGCGTATACAGGCATGAAGCGTTCCTCGTTTTTTACTCCTGTATACTTTTACATTCTCACCAAGTGCCACGCGAACGCAGTCGATTGGCGGGCAGGGTGTTCCGTCTGACCCCGTAACTGATTGGTCGATTTCGTAGCAGTTGTGCCGTTCCAGATCGAACCACACAAAATGCTTGCGCCCGATACCGAGCGCCAGTTTGATTCTTTTCCACATACAAGTTTTCAACTATCTCCTTTGTATAATGTTTCATGCTTGGTTACACAGCACAGTTGGTTCCAAACAGTTTACACACAGATAAACAGCAAAACAAGCACAATCATGCAACCAGTATCCACCCTTGCCCTCGTTCCGGTGCAGGCGACAAACATGCGGCACCTTGCGATCCTTCGCGTCCATACCCTCGTGCGCAACGAACCCAATGCGCGCCTCGCCCTTGCATCGGCAGCACTCCGTTGTTTCGGGAAACTTTGCCTGCCACGTTTTCGTCAATCCATCTTTGCCCAGTGTTACTTTCATCGTCTGATCTCCTTCCACTGTTTGTTTCGCTCTGGTCGGATGGGGATGCCCAACCAAAGCACCATTGACTGACGCCAATCGTTAGATTATACAACAAAAACTATTCTGTCGCTTGCATTACAGCCAAAAGAACCTTTCTCTGTAGTTGAGCAAGAGTCCCATCATTTACGATGTCAATCGTATTGCAAGAAAGCGGAGTATATTCGTATCCTGGCCTTATAATTCTCAAAACAAAGCCACCACACTGTTCAATCATTGAAGCTTCATTATCGAACCAGATGTCATCAACAACAATCTTTTTGGCTTCATTTGGGATGTTAATTAGAGTAAGATTAATCCAGTAATGTTCTGATATTCCTCTTCCCATTTTGCATATCTGATCTAACAAAATCCTTGCGTCAGTATCCATTTTCCCGTTCCATCCAAACAACTTTTTGGCAACATCTTTTACAGGAGTCGAAAAACTTGTTGGGTAAAACCCCATGTGTTTTGTCAAAATGTTTACCACTGCAGTCTTGCCAACGCCTCCATCGCCCCACTGCCCTCCACATACTCCAACAAGCAATCTTTTGTCTTTGACATCCATTGGAACTCCTCTATGACTGCCAAACATCCCCATCATTAACTCCAGTAAACATGATTGTCCTGACATAGGGACCGCCGCTTGCATCGTCTTTTGGTTGACCAAATCCGGCTTTAAATGTTTTTGACAAAGCAGCTAATTTCACTGTAATATTGCTGCTTGTTGGCACATCAATTGTTTTAGCACTATATATGCCTAAAGATCCGCTAACCTCTTGGATTCCGATCCTAATCTTCTGCGGCATCAGCCCGCCGCTGGCTTCATCTTCGGTCCATCTTGTAGTATAAATAGGAACGACAGGGTTGTTTATAGTCATTTGAAATGTAGAGATATCGCTTAAGATTTCAGAAACCGAAACAGCACAGGCATCCCAAGTAAGCAATCGTTGGCAAGCAGAGGCTTCAGAACTTGATCCTTCAGAGAATTTATACTCGGCTCCAGTTAATCCAACAGAAAAAGTAGCAATTTCGCCAGCTTTTAAGTCAATGGTGAATGTTTCTATCTTTGCGTTTCCAATCGTAACGGAAGGGGCATTTGTCTCCCAAAACACCATTTCAACTTCTACAGTATCTCCACGGATGGCGGCATTAAATATTTTTTCAAAGTTCTCAACAGGTATTGGACCAGAAAAACTTGCTTTAGCAATAGCTGGAGAATACCTATAGACCATCTTCTGCCTATTGTTAGTGGCAACCCCTGATTCCCCCTTCTTTGATCCAGCCGCATTCTCTGACGTAGATATGACATCCCGTAATCCAACAATATGGTCATAAAATAACAATTTCTGGTCAAGACTTGCGTTCATGTTAGAACACAGGAAAACCTGATTGTTAAACTTACAGGACCCGGTATAGGTCATATGAATCACGCTCATAGAAAATCTCCTAAATTATTTGGGTTGTAACTTTTGCTTCGAAACAAATTTCTCTCCGTCAAAAATAAACGTAGCTTTACATGACGGATAGTTATCGCAGGCATAAAAATCGCCATAGCTTCCATGTCTTAAAACTATGTTTCCTTTTTTGCAAATATAACAAGATTCTCCCGTTTCATCGAATGATTTTTTAGCTTTCAGGCCGAATGTGCCGTCAGACATCTTTTCAACCACTGTCTTACATTCTGGATATTTGTTGCATGATAAAAACTTGCCAAACTTTCCTTGGCGTTCAACAATGTCTCCATCGTGGCATACAGGACACTTTACTCCTGTGTTAACTGGATCTTTTGATACCGACCCAAACTTCTCAATATTTGTCTTTAGGGCCGACCAGAATGCACTAACCACGCCAAGGAAAGTGGATTTGCCGTCTGCTATCTTCGCCATTTCCTCTTCCATACCAGCCGTAAACTTGATGTCCATAAAAGATTCGCCAAAAGACGGAGCAAGGAAGTCAACGATGGATAGCCCCACTGGAGTCGGAACAAGAGCCGTCTTGTCCTTTGTTAGGTACCCCTTGTCCTCCATTGACTTGATGATTGGAGCCCTAGTAGCGGGCCTCCCAACCCCATCCGCTTCCATTTTGCTGGCTAATGAAGCGTCTGTATATCGTGCTGGAGGCTTTGTTTTGTTTTCTGTCTGCTTGGCTTCTTGGAATTCCAGAGCCTCGCCTTTGGTGGCTGGAGGTAGATTATCCCCATTTCCATCGTCATCTTCTTTTTGGCTCTTGTGAGACCAAACCTTCGAAAACCCGTCAAATGCTAAGGTCTGCCCGGCAGCAACCAATTTCTCCCCGCAATCTGCATCAATGACAAATTTCACCGTATCTATAACCATTGGAGCCATCTGGCAGGCAAGGAAGCGGTCTCGGACAAGCTTATATAGTTTGGCGTCGTCGCCAGCTAGGTCAGCCCCAGTGTCGGACATGTGAGTCGGTCTAATGCATTCATGGGCTTCTTGTGATCCGGATGTGGATTTTTTAGCATAGGTGTTGGGCTTCTTTGAAAGATACGGCTGACCAAATTCGGCGGTTATGTGTTGTCTAACTTCGTCCATTGCTTCATCGGAGATATTAAAGCTGTCTGTGCGGATGTAAGTGCAGTTATGAGTCCATATGCCATCTTCAACCAAAAAATAACTATTATCAGATTGATAACAATAGACTGGGCCACAATAACACCTTTCCGTTTTCCTTGCAATACGGCAAAATTCGAAATTAAGCAATTTTCGTATAGCATCTGATTTTAATATTTTGGCATACTTAAGTGCAACAGAATTTGGCACCCACCCCTTGCGTGTGTGACCAGAATTTTTTCTAATATACCTCCACACATCCATCCCAGAAGCAAGTGTTAGTTTATTCTTGCTCACACCACTTCTTTCTATTTCCGAAAGAATCAATGCGGCTATTGGCATATTGCTTGGATTTCTTCCTAGATATGGAGTTAACCGATTAAAACCGATCTTTTCATAGACAGAGGTTTTTATCTTTGAGAAAGGTCTTAACAGGCGATAAAGATCTGGGACATCTTTGAGAGAAACTTTTAATGTGTTAACTCCGCTCCTTTTGTCGCAGCATGTATATGTGTGTATACCAAATCGCTCTAAAACTATTTTTACTTTCTTGATCATTGTTAAACTAGACGACGTATAACCAGCCTGTATAGCTGAAACCAATCCGTTTTTTCCATTAACTTCAGTAAAATATCCGTCTCCATCCCACAAACCAGCCAAAAAGGCTGTAGTATAATCATCATCCACCAAGGCACACGATGGGAAATCAATTATTTTTGACTTTTTACCTTCTGGGACTCCAATTCCCCTAATCAACTGGAAGAGAGAAGTGCAGTAGAAGTTTAGTTTCTTGTTGTAATGAGCACCAAACGGTGTAACTACACTGTTAATTACTTTAACCACATCAACATATTCCTCGATATTTTTTTTCCGTGGACTTTTTTGGAGCAAAACACCCAACATAATCTTCTTTTCTCCCCTCGGTAAATGACCATCAGAAGCAACCAAACCGGAAATATAAAACAAAGATGGAGGCAACTCAAACGGAATGGGTTTCATTTTAGACAGGTCGCTCATGCCAAGATAGTTGTCTTTGATATCTTTCCTAGATACAAATTTTCGATTAATCAACTCAAAAACGACAAACAATGGCAACCAGTCGTTACGGCGATACTTGTAGTAAGTTGGCCAAGCAAATGTGCGGCAAACCACCTCCTTAATGTTAGGAATCGTCCTCACAAAGCCTTTAGAAAAATGGATGCCAGTTCTCGAAATAAGGATCGGGTCAACCCCTTCGAACAGTTCTAAAATGTTAATTTTTTCACGCAGTTTTTGTTTTTTGGCCTTAGGTTTCAACAGAAAATCACTCTTCACGTTGATATCCTTGACCCGTTTATCTGTGATTAGTCCAGTATCTGAATCAAACACTGGGAATACATGTTCTGGCGTCACGGATAATTGGACTCCACCATCAAGAGTAATATCAACAACACTGCCGTTGTGCTGCAATATGACTGGGCTGCATTTGGCTTTCGTTTCAGCATAATCCGCCATTCCAACAGAAGGTAGTGTCACCACTCCTTTTAACACTAAGTTTTCTATAGCAACGATATCGCCGCTTCCATCTGCAATTAGCGTCCCTGGCAGGAAACATTTACCTTTTTCATACAAAGACTGTGCCACTTTCATACTTTTTGTGATATCCCACTTCATCACTGCAGAGGCTGAACTCTGCATGCTGTTGGTGTCAAAAGGGGGTTTGGGGGATACGGATCGGGACGCCTTTTGAACATCAGAAAGAACATATTTTGACTCCTTAAGTTTTTTTAGGGCTGCTGTGGACAATGTCTTGTCTGTAAAGCGATTGTTTTTGTCTGTGGGCACAACAACCCTGGCCCAGAAATCTCCGCCCTTCGACTTAAGAAGTACATCAATATACCAAAACACAACGGCGGTAAAGGCGTCAATTTCACGCTGGCGTTCACACACTAGTTTTAGGGCAACCGACTGTACACGCCCAGCCGAGGTTCCGCGAGCCACGGAAGCCCATAAAATGGGGCTAACGCGGTACCCAATGAGCCTGTCCAAAACTTGCCTTGCATAAGCTGCCGCCACAAGGTTCTGGTCAATCTCTCTTGGCTTGGTAATGGCTGCTAAAATAGCCTTCTTAGTGATCTCGTGATAAACAACCCGCTTGCATTTTACTTGCGAATGAACAGGCAGAACATCAAACACATGCCTAGAAATCGCCTCCCCTTCGCGATCTGGATCTGAAGCTATCAAAATTTCGTCCGCCGTTTCGGCCAGACGCTTCAGTTTTTCCACAACTTCCCGCTTGTCCTCGCGCACAACAAAGGTCGGGGTAAATCCGTTCTCGATATCAACCCCTAGTACCCGTTCTGGAATCTCTCGAATATGTCCCATGGTGGCTTCAACGGCATAGTCTTCACCGAGGAACGTCTTAATTTTTCGGGCTTTAGCTGGGCTTTCTACAATAAGTAATTTCACAAAGTCTCCTGGAACAAACATGTAAGTGTTAACAATATCTGGAAGTTGTCATTCTGATTGTACAACATCCCGAAGAAAAGAGGACTTAGATATCAGAAAGGTTGATATTCTTGAGGCGGTTATCACTCAAATATTGTTCTATGTTTCGGAGGCTTTGTCCTGTCTGTTGTGGCTGTTAAGAGCTTTAGCCGCCGACCGAGCTAGAACTTTTGCCAACAGAACAGGTACGGCATTTCCAATCTGTTTCAGAACATCCGATTTGCCGCCAACAAAGATGAAGTCATCTGGGAACGACTGGAGCCTAGCCAGTTCTCTTGCTGACATGCACCTATTTTTAACATAGTGTATAAAAACTCCGCCGTTGTTTGCATTTACCTACGCGCAACAGTTTCTTCAGATCGCTATTCATAATGGTTTATCTCGCACAGCCTTTCTTTCAACTTCTTTTCTCCTCTTTTAGCTGGTCCTTTCCAGTACGGTCTCACTGTAAAATTTGTTCAGACTATTAAAAATATGTATTGAACAGAATGAAACCAACAAAAGCAAACCTGCCGTGTTTTTCTATAACACATTTTCTGAATTTTGCAGAACACTGTTTTTGTCTGTAGCAAAAACAACTCTGCGTAAATTGGACATCCAAAATACTTCTTTTCCTGCCTTCAGGGCGCAAAATCTGTGGTGCAAAGTCATATTGGCTCCAAATTTCTTACATTTTAAAGCAACACTTTTTATACTTCTTCCCAGAGCCACAGGGGCAGGGGTCATTTCTCCCAACTTTATTGTCACCAGTTGCCATTTTGTAATTTTCCAAGGATTCCGATTTGCCGTCCAGCAAAATTCCCATCAAATGGTCAATTTCATGTTGCACTGCCACACAAATAATACCCCCATGATCCTCTGGAGGATTCTCGTAGACATAAACCTGCTCAATTGGCACAAGAGTCATACCAAGTTGAGGATTCAAACGGTCAAAAGGTTTTCGGTTAACATCGTCCTCGATGGCTACCGAGCCAACTGCTGCCGGCCACAGGAGATGATTTTTGATACGAACCAATCCTAGTCTTTTAACCTCAAAATATCGGTTTGGTAGTGATACACATCCTTCCGTATGGTTTATAAACTCTGCACCACCCCCAATAATTGATGGATTGATCAGGTTCAACTGGACGCCATTGTGTCGGATAATTGCTATAGACTTTTGAATCCCAATTTGAGGGGCAGCAAGACCTACGCATTTTTCAAGGCCAACACACTTCATTTCGGCCTCCAGAGCCAAAATAATTTGTACCGCCTCATCTCCGCTTGTCACGGGAACGGTTTTATCTCGAAGGATTGAACTTGTTGGGCTGTTGACTGTAACGATCATCGATTTCTCCTTTTGATGCTGCCATTATAGCAATATCCAACAGATTAGTCAAATGATTTTTGTCGGATAATTTTATTGGAATTCGAATCGACTACCACCGTGCGAATCTCCACCTTCTGGGATCCCAGCCCCATCCTCGTCATTCTCGTGTAGATGATAAAAAAGATCAAGCCTAAACGGGAATGGCTCCCCCTCTAGTAAGTTTGGCAAATTGTCTTTTTCCCACCATTCTATACCAAGGGCATCTATTAGCCAGGCATGGTCTTCCACTGAATGTTGAACAAGACTTTTTGAGTCTGGTTTACCAATGTGGCCAATCTCGTGTGCAAGAATCCACTGTCTTCTTGGTGGGCTCCATTGAACCCAGTCTGTAGCATAGAGTTCTATGAGATAGCGAACATCTCGGCGCCCATATCTTTTTAACAGCGTTCGGTGTGCAGAATCCACCTTGGTAATCTTAGCCAGTTTTCTCATTGAAAATGGACGAGGAACATTCACAACCGCTAAAACTACCACCTTTTCTGGGTTTGCATACTTAAAAAACTCTTTGTATCGCCTAAATAAACAAGCAATAATTTCGTTTCCTTCGTCTAGCACTTCATATTCTTTTTCTTCGCCCATAAATGTCCCCATTATGTCCTGTTTTAAACCGACTTGATCATGGCCACCTGACTTCAACTTTTGCCTTGCATAATTTTACAGCCAAGTCTTTTAACCTCTCGATTTCGTCGGCTGAATACGGCTCCACTTCATTTTCTTTCCCGTTAAACATAATATTCTGACGATATTGTTGCAAAATCAATTTTGAGTTTGGATGTACGAGTTGAGCGATGTCTGTAACATCTGATTCTTGAACAACTGGAGGGAACAGAGTGAGTTTTACTTCTGACTGAGCATTTACATCATTATGGTGCCACTCATTCACTGTCGCAATGGATTTAAGTATGTCTTTTTCCATACCGACATAACCACACAATGGCGTTGTTTTCTTAACAATATCTTCTCCTCTAACCAATGGAGAAAATTTACAATCCAACGAAATAAACGAAATCAACTGATGGGGCACCAACAAAAACTTTAACTCTTTTGGATATGTTCCGTTTGTGGCAATCCCTATCTTGCGTCCTCCGGCAGACAAGACTTTTATAAAGTCAATAATGTTGCTGTCTGGTCGGGGTAACAACGGTTCTCCACCAGATATAATAACTCCATCTTCTCCCCATAGATCGAGTTGTTCCAATATGGATGAAATGGAAATATAACACTGACAGCCATCCGAACAAGTTCTGTCAACAATTGAAGTGTTAAGACAGTATTGGCAGCGAAGATTACATCCTTCGAGAAATACTGCTGGCCAAAAACGATCCCGTTGCGACTCTGACAGCCTGTTCATTGCCACAGCCGCTTTATCGAGATTCATCATTGGGCTAGCCTCATTGCTTCCACAAGCTCGTTGTCTGGGAATCTGTCACCCGAGAACCCACGTCCAGCGACGACAAATGCTGGGATGTCTGAAAGCCCATATGTTATTCCAAGATGGACTGCATCTTCAGAAAGACAGTCAATCTTAACCAAATTCAATTTAACTTTCAGTTTTTTGGAGGCGGCCAAAATCCGAGCCTCAACTGCTGCACAACACTTGCAACCCTCAGCCGTTAACATCTTAACAGTCACAACTTTGTTTGATTTATGCATTATCTTCCTTTGCCGCTTCTGTTTCAAACCATTCTTTTAGTTGCTCTTCCGTTTGTTCACCCGTAAAAACAAGTTTAAACGGATCTTGCCTGGACTTAAGATTGTTGGCAAGCAATTTGCACCGATCTGTATTTTGGACAATCGAATCAACTTCACCGCTTAAAAACAATCCTGTTCCATTAAGAAAGTCCCGCACCGTAATCTGCTGCGTTATAGGCTTTTTTGATTCGGCCTCAATGCCAACAATAACAATGCTTTTCTGTTCAGCATAATACTTGGCGTCTTGGATAAAAATCATAATTTCTTTGTTCACAACTTCTTTCCTTTCATCCCGAATATTCCCATAATGTCTTGCACTACTTTATCTCCATCCATGGGGTTCTTTGTGCCACTAAACAAATCGCTTTTTTGGGATGCGACAAGTTCGGCCATATCCATTGCGGACTCTGCCTTCGCCCAACATTTTGAGCAAAGCATAGCTATTCCATTACGGATTTTCCCCTTTTCCATCCCTCCTAATGGCAACTGACATCTTTTACATTGAAAATCCATTACTACACCTCCAGCTTTTCTACCTGAGCCTCGAAAGCCTCTATTATTCCTTGTCGTTGCTCTACTGTGGTTGTCAAAAGAAGATTGGTCCACTTAATGAGAATTTCTTCCCCCCAAAACTTCATAAGAACCCAGTCGTGCAGGGTTCGGTAGTTCCACGAAGTGGAAACTTTAAGTTCGCTAATGCCAAGAAACACATCAACCTTGTCAAGTGATTCAAACAAAGCTGAAATTTGTTCAATAGTAAGAGGTGGAGGCTGGATCTTTCCAGTTCCATTACAGGATTTGCACTTGACACGAGAATACTGGCTGCCGTTACTCGGTCCATATGGGACGGTACCGTCCTTACAGTTTGTGCACTTTTGAGGCTTGCGCCTGACATTCTCACACTGGACATTAAGCGGCAGCTTGGCTCTCGGCAATCCAGTACTCTTAGAAAACATAGCCACGCGATCTTCCCAAGAGTCTTTTGGCCACATGCCATACAAACGGCAATTTAAAGAGCGCCGATCGTACTCCCGACATTCTTTTCCATTCAGAATAGGACACGGCTTAAGAAGGCTGTCCGAGAAAAAATAATGAACGCAAGTTACCAATAATGCTTTTTTATCTTCACTTGACCATGTGGCCCAAATATGGTCTATCAAACTAGACGCCTCCCCGTATTTCATTTGAGGACAAGCAACTCGACAGCATGTGCACTGTCTAAGACATACAGTTGAAAGGTCTTCTTTGGTATAAACACGGTCTAGGATTTCTTCAAGAGGAACCATCTTGCGTTGTGGCACAGCCTGAATAACTGGTGGTTTATTAAGGATGTGTCTATTCTTCTTGTTGTTCTTTGACTTTTTTTTCACGAGCTGCTCCTCTTTTGACATTACGAATCGTATGCTTGTTTCTCTATTGTACTACATCCGTTCACTTGGTTTACAACTATTGTATCACTGATGGACTCTTGAATGAAAGGATCGTGACTAATTATAAGTACCAATCTGAAATATTCTTGAAGTTTTTTTACCACCTCAAGCATAGCTCGTTTGCCGGAAATATCCACAGGGGCAAATACCTCGTCCAAACAGACAAAGTCTGGAGCGTTCTCGTTTCTAACAAGCGACATCATTCCAAGAGCCAAATCAACAGCCACCTTCACTCTTGAGAACTGACCCTTTGACAACTGCCTTGGGTCAGATGCGGATTCGCCTTTTATTTTGATTTCCATTTTTCCGTCCCGGCGACCATCTGTGATTACTTCTGCTGACATTTTGTCCGACATGGCGTCCATGAAGCTGTCGATGTATGTGTTGAGCAAGGGGATATAATTCTCAATGATTTGCACTCTAATCCCATCCAACCCAAACCCGTCGTCAATAATGGCTAACTTTTCTTTTTCGTCAGTCTTTTCCATCTGATTAAGTTTAGCAGACTCAATCTTTGATGAAGTCTTACGGCTCATATTAATTCTGGCCAATATTCCAGCTTTTTCTGACAGTTTTGATTTGGATTCTTCAACCGCCAGTAATGATTCTGATTCTGACTCAGAAATATTACGTTCGACCGCCCGTTTTTTAGGAATAACGGTCTCAAGAATTGTCTTCTCTATTGTTGCAATTTTGGCCTCGTAATCAGCATTGTCCTTTTTGGCATCCTGATTGGCTCCATCAACAGCAGACTTAAAAGACGCAACTTTTTTAACAGAATCATCGGCTCTGGTTTGGGCTTCTGTCTTTCTGGTCTCTGCATCACTGATTCTGGCTTTTGCTTGGGTCGCAGCAGCAATAGCCGCCTTTCGCTCTTCCAATTTCAAAGAGGCCTGACGAGCTTTCTCTGAATAAATGTCAATATTGTTCAATCTCTTTTGAACATCGGCTAAAGAAGCCTGAATTCCCGCTAGAGGTTTGTTGCTTTCATCTCTTTCGATTTCAAGCTTAACAGCCTCGTCCTCAGCTTGTTTGATTTTCCCGTCAATGTGATCTTTAGAAACGGGGCTCTCGCACTCTGGACACTGAATTGAGGATGAGGTTCCGAGCTTGCTTACCTTCTTAAGTTTTGCAATGCGACTTTTAGCAACAGAAATAGCCCCATTGTATTGGGATACTGCTACGGTGATCCCCTCCTTCTGCTCAAGAAGATTGCTTTTCTCGTTTTCTCTTGTTGGTTTTGCCTGACGGGCTTTTTCGCCCATAGAAACCTCATCCAACAAAGCCTTCTCGTCAATCTGGTTAACTTTCAGGTTTAATTTATCAACTTCTAATTTAGCAGACTCAATGGCTGCCTCGGCTGACAAAACATCTCGTCTATGCCCCGCCAAAACCTTTTCTTCTGCGGCCAATGCATCAGAAGATGATTTAGAAGCCCGTTTAGCCTCTTCTGTGCGTTGTTTGACCAAGGCTCTATACTTTGAGGCATCCGCATCAAACTGCCGCTCTTGGGCAAATACGGGGTCTTCTCGTAGGGCTTTTATTGTTGAAGAAAGTTGTTCTACTCGCTTTTCCGAAGCTGCAGCCTCTGCTGCGAGGGTTGATGCCTTGGTTTCTGCCTCTGAAATTTCGTCTACTGTCATAGTGTTGGATGACAGAGCAGATACTGTGGCGTCCAACGAAACCAAATCCTTTTCAACAAGACGCTTCCTGTTTCTCGTCTCTTCTAAATATTGGTCAAGTATGGTAAGCCCAAGAATCTTGATAAAGACTTCTTTCTTAACCTTGTCAGTTCCTCGGATAAATCTGTCAGCATCTGACTGACCGAACATGACGCTGTTCGAGAATGTGTCAAAATCCATCGAGACCAATTGATCAATAAATGATTCGGCGTCGGCTCCTCTTCGTCCACTCATTGACCCTGAATCAACCACTCCGTCTGGAGCATATAAGCAGTATAAGCGGACTCCTCCAGTATGATCCTCAAGAGACCTGCATCGGCGCTCTCTTCGGATAAGATAAAGACTCTTGCCAGAACTGAAAAGCACTTCCACATAGCATTCCTTCTCTGGCTTCCCGTCAATTGTGCGCACAACGGTAGTGGTGGATGTTTTCTTAGTTGCTTCCTTGTCGAAAAAGTCACGCACCACTTTTTCGTAGAAAGCCCAGCTTATGGAATCTAAGATTGAAGATTTGCCAGATCCGTTGGATTGGTTCTCGTCGCCGTCAATTTTTCCAACGATTGAAATGAGCCTCTTCTCGTCTTGGTTAAGGTTTGACAAGAAGGTGTTGGCGTCCTCTCTTATTTCAGCCCAGTCTTCTTTTTTTTCAACTCCGATATGGCCAAAGAAATGGGCACAATTCTTGTCAAACTCAACAACATTCCTTTCTGTGCCATACATCTGGAAGTTATTAAGTTTAACCCCATGAATCCGAGTCCTGCCAGGAATGATACCTTTAGATGTTCGTTCGCGATCGTTAACATCTTTGATAATGGCCTCTGAGAGGCTGATAATTTCAGCCCGTTTAGCCTCGTCTGCAATTCCAGCTTCAAGATAAACCCTTAAGATGTCAACGATGTCATCACTCCCAATATCCGACCTGCTTTCGATTCGGGATTTCACCGCTTCGGCTTTAGCAACTTTATCTGGGTCAAACACTTCCTTCTCAAAAGCAATGTGCTTGGCTCCAGACAATATATCTTTAATGCCTTTTCTTGATTTGGTGTATTCGACATAATCTGATTGAGTGCCAACAAACTTGATTTTTACAATTGGTTCAGACGCACCACTACCCATAGAGGACTTGAGGGCATCAACTTGGGTTTGAATCTGTTCTGATGTCCCAGAAATCGTCAACATTGGACGGGCATTTGGATATGCAATTCTATTCAAGGATGGAGACTTGCCCTTTTCCGTATCGATAACCACAAACGATTTCTCAATCGACTTGTCATTAAAGGTTGACCGCTCAAGACTGCCAACATACATGCTACGAATTGTTCCTGGGATGACCAATTCTTGATCCATGTGGTAATGACCAAGAAGAATTATATCTGCATTCAGTGCTGCCAAATCGTTTATGGATACATCTTCTTTGTTATGGTTAAAAATGCCGTCATTCATCTCAACACCACAAATCCCAAAATGGCCCAAAGCCATAACGCTCAACCCGTCCGATTTCGCTTGGGCTATTGCTGCAGAGTTCTTGGCTCCAAACTCTCTACAAAGAAACTTGTGGGAAGTTTCCCTACGCTCAACTTCTTGGGTGTGAGGTAGAAACATCATAGCACAGTCCTCGTCTATGACTAAAGAAGCTTCATAATGGACTCTGACGTTCTTAAAGTCGGCCTCTTCAACGGGCTGTAAAGCGTGAGAGAAAAAACACGCATCGTGGTTCCCAACAAGAATCTCCACTTTAATTCCCGCTCTAGACAGGCATTTTAGCATCCTGTTGAGAAATCTTCTTACTGGATTTTGAGGATTGGAATTGTCGTAAACATCACCAAGGATGATTGCCCTGTCTGGTTTTGTAGAAAGGCAATAATCAACAAAAAACTCAAACCCTGCAATAAAGTCTTTTGTTCGGAACGACAGTCCGTTTTTATCCATCCTGCCAAAATTTGAGTTGTTCAAGTGTAAATCTGCACAAACTGCTGTACGCATTATGCTTTACCCCTAAGTTGTTTCTATATTCGTATTTATATTCCAAACTGGAATACAAGCAACGAGGGAATGATACAAGAATCATCCAACAGAGTCAACTAGAATTTTTGAAATTCGAGCGGGAAGCCCCTGCCCCCTTCAGGGGTAGGGATGAAAGCGAGCTTATCCAAAAAGATTATACAAAAGTTTTCATAAAAGAAGGGTTTTGAAATAAAGTTGAGAATAATCTAAGTATGTTTAAGGCATATAAATTTAGGCTCTATCCAACTGACAGGCAAAAAGGCTTGCTTGCCAGACATTTCGGCTGTTGCCGATATGTCTGGAATCAGGCTTTAGAAAGGAAAAACAAAGAATATGCCGAAACTGGGAAGTCTTCCTCTTTTAATGTTCTCAAAGCTGAACTTCCAGTTATGAAGGAAGCTATGCCCTGGCTGGCAGAAGCCTATTCCCAATCTCTTCAGCAGTCGATAATCAATCTGGACACTGCCTTTACCAACTTCTTCCGTCGGGTCAAGGAAGGAAACAAAGAACCAGGCTTTCCTAAGTTCAAAAAGAAACACAAGAGACAATCCTGTCAGTTTCCTCAACATGTAAAAATAGACTTCGAGGCTGGCACTACATCTATTCCGAAAGTTGGAAAAGTCAAAACTGTTTTCAGTCGCCATTTTGAAGGAAACATGAAGACAGTCACTGTTTCAATGGAAACCACTGGAAAATTCTTTGCGTCCTTTCTAGTGGACGACGGGAACGAAGTACCGTCGAAGCAAGAGATTGACCCGTCCAAGGCTATAGGCATTGACTTGGGACTTCATGATTTTCTCGTCACATCTGATGGGGACAAGATTCCAAGCCCGAAGTTTGGTAAAGAACACAAAACAACAATCGCAAAGTTGGACAGGAGAATGAGAAAAAAGGTTAATGGAAGTCATCGCCGTAGCAAGGCGAGGATTCGCCTTGCAAAAGCACATGAAAGGATTGGGAATCAGAGAAGAGACTTTCTTCACAAGGCGTCGACTAAGCTAATCCGCGAGAACCAAGCGGTATGCGTAGAAGACTTGAATGTGAAGGGAATGCTCAAGAATCACTGCCTGGCTGGGTCTATTAGAGACTCTGGTTGGTCGGAGTTCTTGAATATGTTGGAGTATAAGGCAAAGTGGTATGGCAAACATATTTTGACCATCGGACGGTTTGATCCGAGTTCAAAAATGTGCCATTGCTGTGGAACTATTAACGACGAGTTGACCTTAAAGGTCAGATCGTGGGTCTGCACTGTCTGTGGGGCAACTCTTGACAGGGATGTTAATGCCGCAAAGAATATCAGAAACTTTGCCCTTGTGAAACAGAATTTGATCGGGAAAGTACCGACGGACTGTCGGGAAGTTACGCTCGTGGAGACCTGACCTCTACTTTTGGACGACCAAGAGCAAGCCAAGTCGGTGAAGCGAGAGTCCCATCCCCTTTAGGGGATTGGGAGTATGTCAAAATGCAAAATGTACCTGGCCAAACCGATCGCATCGAATCACTATTTCGAAGAGTTTGAGCTGGTAAACACTAGGAAACTGATCCCTGTCATTTCCTTATGGTCCTCGATGTTGTCAGCCATAATGAAACCAGGACGACAATACAAATCAAGACCGTGCACAGCCACATTCCCACTAGCTACAATAATAGCTTTAACAGCTTTATGGGTTGCCGACTCTCCCATGGATCTGACATGAACCTCACCAAAGCGTCTCAAATTATGAGAAATTGCTCCAGCCAACGCCTTAAGTTTCCTCTTTCTGTCCTCGTCAGTTGTCCCTAGAGGGTCGGCTTTAACTCGCAAAACATTGCTATAAAGAACCTCCCCGTCCTGTTGGGTAATTGGGTGGTCACTTGGAGCCTGAATTTTCTCGTGTTGGTTTTCCATTGTTATCCTTTGATTTATGTTACCGTCCTGCATATTGTACACTAACGGACCGTTTCTTGAACCTCCCCATGCCTTCAGGCATGGGAGATTTGTTCATCATCCCCTTGCATTTAGCAATAGCAGCGGAGACCTTCCTAACCAGAGCAGCATTGTGAATTTTGACAAGAAAATTGACACTGTTATGATTTAACGAATAGCTAACGACTTCGAATTTGTTATATGTCTTTGAAGACGCAATCATCCTGCCAAGATAGTCTTTAGCCTTACGACACAAAGCCTTGCTTGGTTCTTCACCATATTCGTTTGCAACCCCAATAGATAAAACTTTATGATCGGTCTTTGAGATTCTAAGTGTTCCGATCCTTAAACACACAGCCTCGGTAAGAGAAGTTATTCTAGAATTTTCATAGAACCTATCAATAGCCTGGCTGATGTCTGGGTCTGTTCCAGCCCCAAGCAACATTTTAACCTCATTAGCTTCTGCAACCAATGATGGCTGTTTAGCGTGGTTGTCTGGAATGACATCCTGGAGAGTCATATCCCCGTCATGTCCTATTTGGAAATCAAGGCTCCTCATAGAGTCGCATACAGGTGTTCCGTTTCCGTCAAGCAACCTTTTGGAGTGGCGATGCTTGATAATGTTTCCAATACGGTTCCGCATCGATGTATATAAATATGTGTTGAACGGAGTGCGGCGGACAATCATCTTTGGGTCTCCATTTTCAAGGAGTAACAGTTCGCCTGTCTTATGATTCCTTTCTTGACGGCTTCTGGCTGTACCATCGTATTGTTTAACACACTGAAGCCAAATCTTCTTGAATTCACAATACATATCGTCCTCGTTATCGAGATAGGCATAACGACGAGACATATATGAGAATGTTGGCTCTCGCAACTTCATCAACTTCACCAGAGTGTCGGTACTCTTTGTTTTGCGAAAAGACATAACCATCTCGTCTTCTGCATCTCTATCGATATTTCTAAACGCTTTGTATTCTTCGCTGGAATAGCGAAGCCCAGCAAATTTGGATGATAAATCTTCGTGATCCTCTTCCAATGCCAGACTCTCATCTTCTATAGTGTCGACAAGGCTAAAATCTTCTGTGTCTATTTCATAAAGTTTATCTGTCGTCATATTTGAGACTCCTTTTGTTGACGCAACTCTTTTAGTTGCCACTTTAACGCTTCATGAGCTTTTTCGGCTGTTTCAAGTTTCTCTTGCGGGATCTCCTCCTCTAACGCAAAAAATGCGTCAAGACCGTGTTTGGAAACAAAATCATCTGGATCCTCCCCCACCGGGAGTCTTATCATTGTCACTTCCCACGGTGAGGGTTGACGCCCTATCCCAACCGAATACATATCTGCCAATGTTTTGAGGCACCCAAGGAATCCCGCCTTGTTTTTGTCCGTGTCGAAACAGACACAAACTCTTGTGCAATATCTTGCCAACATTCCAATGCGTCTCAATCCAAGGTTTGTCCCCATAACGGCAACAGAGTTCTCTAGTCCGTGTTGAGCCATAATGATTCTGTCGAAATATCCCTCGAAAAGGTAAGCCTTGTTCTTTTCGAAGATTAAACGGCGAGCCATATCGAACCCGTAAAGATGCGACGACTTGACAAAACTTGTGTTCCACCATCCTTTTTCTTTTGGGTCTGGGACTCTTCCAGCCATAGCTACAAGTTGGCCAAATTCCGATCGAATTGGGACGACGATACGACCCCGTAGTTTGATCCATTCTTTTGGATCGTTCGGATTTATAGTGAACGGTACTTTTGGAGGGAAGAACCCAATGCCAGAGGCAGCTATAGACTTTCTGTTCATACCACGCTCGTCGAGCAAGTATGACATGACGGATTCGTCTTCGAGTAGCCAGCTCTGGCATTTTGCAAGGAAGGATTTCATTCATCAAACTTTCTTTTTCTCTACGCCACCGTCTTTCTCTGATTGATCAGATTGTTCTTGAACTTCTTCGGTCTTGACTCCAAGAGCAAGAACCTCTGGTGGGACATCAATAGCTTTTGCTGCAGCCTTTACAACAATCTTTTGAACGACATCCTGAACTAAGTTGTTAGCCTCAAACCATTCAGCCAAATCGGATGCCGTGGAGCATTCGGTGTTGATAATATCCCCATCAGTATCCTTCCAAGAGAAGGTTTTGTTATCGGGATCTCTGTCGTCAAAAGACTTGCGGCCTGGACTAATGCGCAACCTGATAGCCAAATTGACTAGTTTAACCATTGGGGTGTCAATTCCCTCAACATGATAGATACAAAACTCATCTGCACCAAACGGTTGCCCAACCTTATTCTTGATGAATTTAACCCGAGTACGAATCCCAATAGGTCCTTCAATTCCCTCAACATCCCCTTTTTCAATTCCGATATGCTGAAGGCCAATTCTCATAGCAGAGTAGAACTTGAGAGCCGCACCGCCAGGGGTTGTTTCTGGATTCCCAAACATCACACCAATCTTGCTGCGAGTTTGATTAATACAAACAAGCGTTGTTTCGGTTCTTGTCACCACCCCGTGAAGCCTACGGAGGCATCGAGACATCATTGCTGCATGCGCACCAACCAATGTCTTCCCGTCCATATCTTGAACTGCCTCATTCTTTGGAAGCAGAGCGGCTATAGAATCAATTACTATAATCCCGAAGGCTTTAGTTTCAGCCAATTTCTCGGCATACATCATGGTCTGTTCACCACTATCAAAAGTCTGGCCAATCACGATCTTGCTGATATCAACTCCCGATGCAGCAACCCATGTGGGCCAAAACGAACCTTCCACATCAAGAAGAGCAGCATTCATTCCGAGAGCCTGATATGAGGCAATCATCTTATAAGCCACATAACTTTTTCCGCTTGATTCTGGACCGTATAACTCAATGATGGATCCACGAGGGTGCCCGCCGGAATTACTTGCTGAATCAATAGATGGAACACCAAACGAAACTAGTTCTGCATCGGGCATTTGGTTGCCCATAATCAACCTTGGCTTTTTCTTGTTGCCAATCGAAACTTCCACACCTTTTAAGATGTCAAGAATATCAGATTTCTTTACGGCCATATTATCCTCCAAAAATGATACAGGAGATCGCCCATAAAGAGTGATCCCCTGTATTTATTATCAAAACAACCGTGCGGCAGGCTGATCGTCGTCAGTCAAATCCGCTTCAGGCTGATCGCCTTCGTGCGAGTCTACCAAGAACGAGTCGTCTTCTACCTCCGCTTGAGGTTCGACTGGGCTATCCTCTGCCTTAACCACTGGGGGATTTGACTTTGGATCAACCTTTGCGGCTGGCTTCTTCTCGGTTGGCTTAGAAGATTCTGTTTTATTCTCAGAACTTTCTGCAGCCGACTTCTGCACCCCAGCATCCTTTTTATCCTTCTTTGGGTTTTTGCGGAGGGGTTCAGGAAGTGACAACCACAATTCCTTGATATGTTCAGGAGAGGCTTTAACAAAGAACCTCGTTTCGAGTTCGGACCTCTGAAACTTGGGATTGTCCAAAGTCTTCCTTTCCTCATCCGTAAACGGGGTTACGCCTTTGGACGTGTCAAGTGTGACCCCATATTTCCGAACCTTTCGCTTCTTCCCGTCAGGGCCAAAATCGTCAACCTCTGACACCATAATAATCCAATCCCAACCATTTTCTGCACTGGCTGGATTTACCTTTGTCGCCTTGGCATGGTTGTAAAATGGTTGAAAGATATCCAGCCCCTCTTCAATAATTCGCAATCGATTGTTACTATCTCGGTCAAATACGAAAGTTGCGAATTTCTCGCCAGGAATAAAATATCCCTCTTTCCAAGCAATATCCAAGTCTTTCTCTGCCATATCAGAAGCTGGAGAAATTGGCCACTGGCGCAAAGTGCGGAAGGCCCATCCATGCTTTCTGAAAGAAATTGGCGTGCAGGCCAGCCGAACATGATACGGCTCTTCACGAGGTAACAGCTTCATAAACAATGAAATCTCGTTCTGCGGTCTTACAGCCCCACCCTTTGGTTTGGGTGCCATGTTATCCCACGACGGAGTCAGTTCATCAGTCTCAATAGACATATCTATCTCCTACTTACTTAACGCACCTTAGGTGCTTTTCTTACATAAGGAAGACCCCGCACAGGGTCTGTTCCATTGGCTCTAAGGCCAAATTGCTTAATCCTTTTTAACAACTGTCGTTGCGTATGTGTAATATGCCAGAAACAGTACATAACGCCAACGAAATTTTAACACAACACAACATTTATTGATTCTCCAGTTGTTCCCAGTCCCTGATCATCCTGTCTCCACCATTGCGAGTGTTCCTGCCCTGCTGGTTTTCGTTGTCAAAATCATCCTTATCGGCAATTGGAGCACCGAGTCGTCCGTAGACATTGGCAGAAGCCTGCAGGCATGTAATTCTTCGTGAAACATTCTCTTGTTGGCTCTCCAAATTGCGAACAACCCCAAGAGCGTACTTATAGATTGACTCGGCCTCAGATGCGGCTATCAAAAACTGACTCATTTTGAGATGGGCTTCACCTTCTCTTTTGTCTGCCCCCTTGTCGCTGGCATATTTTGACCATCCCTTAACAAGAATCTCAGAAACCCGTTTATGTAGCAAGTAAGAATTTGTAACCTCATCCAGAAGAGCCACAGCCCTATCCTTCAGCCCTTGGACACGAGCCAAATCGTCGGCCATGGAGTCTGGAGAGAACAAACCCTCAAGCGGTACGCACAGTTTTCTGAGTTCAGACCTAATGGCTGAATAATCAAGCTCACTAACCTCAGCAAGCTTTATTGACATTGTGTCCACAATTCGATCAAAATCGCTTGTGTCGTTAATAGCCTCAATCTGCGGTATCATGTTGTTTTACTCCAAAAAATGTACAAAGAAGATTAATCAGCCAACTGATATGTAACCTGATAGTCTGTGGCATCTAGATTAAAAATCTCGACAAACACAAACTTTGCAACTGTGTCGTCATCCAAAACGAGCTTGAAACTTCCGCCGCCTTCGACAACCTTTCCAGTTGAATCGACAAACTCATCCTTCGTTGTGTTGCCAGCCATACCGTACACCCTGATATCGATGGCAATTGGCTTCCCCAATTCCTTACGAATTGAAACATCGAATTCGTCAATGCTAAGTTTACTATCCTGCTCATTGGTTCGCTCTTTAATTGCGTCAGAGATGAGATCCTCCAACATGTCGATGGAAACCTTACTTAACGCTCGTGTTACCTTGTCACTTTTCATACCTTCTTCTCCTCTTGTAAAGACTGTTTCGGTTTATCCTCTTCAGTCTGGTTTTGTTGCGGCTTTGTTGCCGCTTGTACTCTCATTGCACATGCCTCAAAGAACTTCTTGTCGGCATCAGTTGTGCTACCTAGGCTCTTAATCATAGTCCACATTCCACGTCGAATGTCTTTAGCAACTTCTTGCCACAAAGCAGCCTCAGCGGCGTGAACCTCATCTTCTTCTCCCTCGAACGTTTGTTCGATGCGGGTCTTAGCTTTCAAGAACTGCATGCCTTCAAGATTCATTGTCGCTTCTGCAGACTTCTCAATAAGGCGTTTAATAATAGCCATTGGGTGCTCCTAATTTTATACATCTGTGTCTACAGGTACATTATACAACTTTTAATCCCAAATCGTTAGAACTCCATAAAGTTCTTCCTTTTTCTTCTCTAATTCAACCTTTCGTTTCTGATTTTTTGCTTTATCTTTAGCAACAGCATATGTTTCCAGCATTGTTCTTTGCGTCATGCCGAGGCAATCCATACAGCCAGAATTCACAAGCGTCTCGTAAACCCCTTTGTTGACTGTATGTCCGCACACTTTGGCAACAAAGTCGTTAACATCACGGAAGGGTTGAGCAGAAACGATCACTGGAACCGATTTATTGCTCAATCCTTTGAGCGATGTAAGAGGCCTGCGTAAATTACCCCCCTCAATGGAATATTCCGCCTTACTCTTGTTTATGTCATGGGGGAGAATCCGAATCCCTAAACGTTCAAATACCTTCTCAAATTTATACAGTTTTGCTTCATTTCCAAGATTAGTAGACAACAAAGCGGCTGCAAACTCGATTTTGTAATAATACTTTAGATAAGCACACTGGTACCCAATAAAAGCGTAACATGCCGCATGACTATTAGCCGAGAACACCGAATATCCATTGGTTTCAAAGGCATAGTTGTGCTGTTCACTTGCCATCGTCATGTTGAATGTTGGCACGATTCCGATAGACCTAACAGAGACAATCTTTGACCCTTGCATATTTCCTCTCTATTTTTAGTGTTGTCGGTGCCCCATAAATCCAATTTGCAAAAGACTTTCCAGCTTTGTAGCCTCCGCTTATTCTCAACAAGTAATGTGGAGTAGTAGCCTGCCTAGCAGGTGTTGTTTCTCTGAAAGTGGCAACGAATTCTCCTTTCAAGGCGGAAACTAAATCACGAACAAACAAGAGGGATGCAGAAAAAAGCGCGCATTCAAATCGCGGCGACGGTTTGTGCGTGATTGTCATGTTACCGTCACCGTCCCATAATCCCCGGAAAAAAGATGGAAGGAACTCGTCGGAAACCCACTTTTTATTGAACCTGATAATTTTTGTCTTGTGACGGACAATCCCATGACACATCAAGCCTTGAGCCAATCTCCTGTTTTTGATTTCCAAACGGATACAATCCTTAGACCCTGGCATAGATAGTCGTCTTTTGGAATAATCTATGTGACATAACGGATTGGTCATCCACAAAAGTTTAGAAAATTGTCGCAATATGTCCGCATCCCCCTCGGTCAACTGTATCCCAAAACCAGCATAGTCTTTGACGATGTATCCGTCTGTTGCCATTAAACCCAAAAAATATGCCTTCTCGTGTGTGTTGATGTTGTCAAAAAAAGTCTCGTTGTAATGCGTTTGTATCTTTGGAGCACGTCTTTGCACCCCGTGTTTAACCAAAACATCCAAAACGGTTTTAGCAGTCTTGAACCCGTATCGTTTAGCTATATTAGTTGATGTTGAGCCAGTCAAATACTCATCGATAAAACATTTCTCAACAGCACCACTCACCCGTTTGTTCCAAGCCGGTTTATTTTTTGTCATGCTTCTTAACACTCCAACCAATTCTCAATTTCCTTCTTCGCAGCAAACTATTTCTAGACCACTTTTCAGAATGTCTCGCAAGGTTCTCTTTTGACCATCCGTGCAAACAAATCGATGATCCATGGTACTCCTAAACACTGCTCCATTTTCCAATGTTACTTCATAAACCTCTTTATCGCCAGTCGAAAACACATCAACCACCTTGTCATTGACAACCTGTCCCTGATTATAGGACGAGACAACAATGTCTGGCTTTCCCTCTTTGGAAAACAACTCAGACAGTGCGGCAAGAGAATGCAAACGCCCGTCTAGTTGGTTACTAATCAATGTGCTACCAGCAAGACACTTATTGAAGCCGTAGCCACTGAACGATTGGCACAACTCAAAGATTTTCGCAGCGTCTACATCCGTTATGTTATTCTTCACACATCCATCTATAAATTTTTGCTTTAAACTCTGAATAAGTGCATCGTCTTTCTTTCCAATGCCTTTTCTAAATGTATCTGCTTCAGCCAGTGTGAAAAGAGCCAATTCTCTTGCCACAAGCATTACGCCTTCTTGCATCACCATTAATCCATTAGTCTCAGACAACAACGACTCCATCTTGGGATGAAGATATTTGATTGGTTTCCTCTTGTGCTTATAGTCACAATAAGTTTCTGGAATTGGCTTCCCGTCCCACACGCCACGCAATGTGCCTGGTCGGAATAAAGCGACACAAGCAATCATGTCATCAAATGTGTCAACATGGATGTTCATCAACAACCCGCTCATCGTATGATAAGGGATACCTCCGTCACGCCCTAGCCTGCCATCTCCTCCTTCAAACTGAAATATCCCATGAACATGCCCAGCGTTCAGCATTTCAAAAACTTGAGGATCGTTTGGCTCTAAAGCGTCAATATCAATCTTTATGCCTCTTCGTTGTTCAATCAACTTTAGGCACTTATCCATAACACACAAATTCTTCAACCCAAGAAAGTCATACTTTAACAGGCCAAGAGGCTCAACCTCATCCTTGTCAAACTGTGAGCAATAGTTCCCGTCAGAATCCATTCTGACAGGAATAACCTCAACTAGGGGGCGATTACACATCACCACACCAGCGGCGTGCTTACCTGCCGATGTAATTGTTCCTTCCATTCTTATTGCCAAATTGAAAAGCTCTGGGAATTCGGCTGCATAGCCCTGAATCTCTCGATTGGTCTCAACAATTTCACTTAAATGGGTCCCAGGCTTCTCGTCAATTGACTTTGTAATGGCGTCTAGGATGCGTAAAGTGTTAGAGCCTGATCTCCACGAGCTCTTGTCGTGAGATGAAAGTTCCCAGTCTCCTCCAATGTCAAGAGCCTTACCAACACGTTTAATGGCATCTTTGGCTCCAAGAGTTCCGTAAGTTCCGATCCTTGCAGTATAGTCAGCACCATATTTTTCAGAACAATAGCGAAACATTTCTTCCTGTCTGTCAGAAGCGTAATCCACATCTACATCTGGAGGAGACACTCGATCCGGATTAATGAAACGCTCGAACAGAAGGCCATATTTGATGGGGTCGAGTTGAGTGACCCCAAGACAATAAATACACAGAGAACCCGCGGCTGAACCTCTCCCAGGGCCAACAGGGATGCCATTGCGTTTGGCAAACGAGACTGCATCCCACAAGACTAAGAAATAACGAACAAAACCCAATTTTATGATGGCTTCTAACTCGTAAGTTATTCTCTCCCTGTAAGCAACCTTTTTGTAAACCCCTCTCCTGACCATCCCTTCTCGGATCAAACTCTTCAAGAAATCAACCTCACTCTTTATTCCGTTTGGGAGAGGGAAAGGAGGGAGCAACTGTTGAAAGGGTACAAATGGAAGAAGGCCAGCCTGAACCTTCTCATAAATCTCGTTTGTGTTCTTAATCAAATCTGTTCGCCCAGAAACCTTGGATACGATTTCTCCAATCCCCTGCATATAGAAGTTCGAAGACCCAAAAGTCATACGCTTTGGATTCTTAATTGTGTTACCAGTCTGCACTGATAGCAAAACATCGTGACATTTTGATTCGTCTGCCATAACATAATGAGAATCGTAAGTGAAGATTGACTTGACCCCAACGGCATCAGCAATTTCCAAGGCTCTCTTCATGGATCTCAACGTTAACTCTTGATGTTCTGCCTTTTCTGGTAAATAGTCATGGTTCATAAATTCGACATACACATCATCGCCGAACACATCCTTGAGTACCCCCAAAGTTGCCACTGCAGCTTCATCTCTTCCTTCTGATATGTCTTTACACAGAAGACCGCTAGCACAAGCGGTGCCTATTGCCAAACCTTTTCTTCTCTCAATCAATAACGGCAAACTAATCCTTGGTTTCTCGTATGCCCCTGCGGTACATCCAAATGTGCTTAGCCAAATGAGGTTTTTATAACCATCTGAATCTTTAGCCCAAATCGTAGCATGACGCCGCTTCTCCCCATAAATTCTCTCTCTAGGGTCGTCGACTATATAACCCTCCATCCCAAGAATTGGCTTAAAAGATGTTTTTTCTAGTGGGCCTTTACAAACACGACATACAGTATCGCTCTTCTTTGCGGTTGCCTTCCCGCACTTTTGGCATTTTTTAGCGTTCTTGCACGCTTCCGAAAAGCGGTATAGGCCGGCACAGGTTCCATGATCTGTTATAGCCATTGATTTGTGGCCCAAGTCAATGGCTCTAGACACCATAGCCTCTGGAGAACTTAATCCGTCTAGGATGGAGAAAAAACTGTGGCAATGTAATGGTACAAAATCTGCACCACTAATAGATGTGTGGTCTGTCATGGTTCTCCAACAAGGATCTTTAGTCCTTGGGTAGTTCATCCAATCATTACTTGAACCCGCATACTCCTTGCGTCATGCCCTTCGTAAAGTGTCTCGTGGATTGCGTCAACTATAAAATTAGCCATATGCAACCAATCAAACTTCTGATCCAAAACCCCAGAAAAATGCTTACAAACCCGTTTTGTGTCAGTAACCAACATAATTCTAGACTCTACAGTATCACTTGTTTGTGCCAATCCAACAGAATCCGATATGATAACATCAACCCCCGTATTTAGTAAGTACAACTTCAGAGGATTGTTTTTTCTTGATATTGATATTGACATCGGAAAAGTCCCATCGCGAGAGGATACCATGATGCTTTCGATCTTGTCAATAACTTTTGCCTCTAAAAATGCTTTGCACAAAAAGTCAAGTTTAGCAAGTATACGAGTACGCCTTAACTGGTCCTCACCCGCAATAATGGAAGCGGTTTTTCCGAACCTTTCAAGGTATTCAGAATGCCGCTTGGCCACCATGTTTCTTATTTCAGGAAACTGGACGCTTAATTCTGACATAAACTTCCCTCCTTAATTACCAGAACTTTCTTCGGAATTATCTTCATACATGTCATCTTCACAAATCGAAAGCGTAGGGGTTAATTTTTTCGGCAGAGTCAACTTGCACTGTTCTTCTCTTGAAATGGGTTTCGGAGGCGGCATATGAATAGTTACAGACTGATCCACACTGGAGAATGAGTCTCTAGTTTTAGAAAGATACTTCCTAAACGACGGGATGATGTCGCACAAAACAGACGGAATAACGAGTCCGTCCATATCAAAAGTTCTTGCAGTTAGCACTGGACGCCATTGGTCTTCAACCAAATCAATCTTATCCATTTTTATCTGTAGATTCAAATTTGTTGATGGAACCACACACGGTTCTGAATGCAATAGCTCTTCTCCAGGGGCTATGGCATGTGACTCCTCGTTAGGAGAAACAATCCTAATTGAGGCTCCCCCACGGCCTGGTCTGTCAACAAGCATTACAATCTTGTGAAGAGCAATTTTGCCTCCAACATAGAAAACACCAATGTCATCTACAAAAACATTGTGCTCACGCCCGTTAACAAACATCAAATATGCTTTTTCAATCAGAACTTGTCGTTTAAACTCTTCAGACATTGCCTGCGTAACAGTATATTGGTCCATGGTTAATCTCCTTTTCTGTATTATAGATCCGAGAGAAAAAATTAGCATTGCAAACAGGGAAAAATGTTCTTGCAAAAGAATTATTGTCCAAACGGAGGTAACAAAATGTCACGATTGAAGTACTGTTTTGACTGGTTTATGAAACTGTTTGGGTGGTCTAACACACCAAGCCAACCCCAAGTGAACATTCCAACTGTACCACCAAACAACAACCCAACGGAGATAACCATGAATAAGAAAGCTCTTTGCGTAGGAATTAACGACTATGTCGGGACAAACAACGACCTCGCAGGTTGCATCAATGACTGCAACGACTGGGCTGACATTTTGACATCCAAGTTCGGGTTTGGAAGTATAACCAAGTTGAAAAACAGCCAAGCAACAAGACAAGGTATTAAAAACGCCCTTCAAAACCTCGTTGGAACAGCCAAAGCGGGAGATGTGCTGGTTTTCACATATAGCGGGCATGGATCGTTCGTTGTTGACATGACTAGCCCAAAGCCAGATCATAAAAATGAAACCATTTACACATTTGATGGAAATCTGTTCGACTATGAACTTAGAGCTATTTTCGATAGACTACCCGATGGCGTTTCAACAACCGCAATCCTTGACAGTTGCTTGTCTGGAGACACCAAAATCCCACTTCTGGACGGAACCGAACAAACAATCCGAGAATTAGCAAAAAGAAACGAATCTTTCTGGGTTTATTCTTGTAAAGAAGACGGAGCGGTCGTTCCTGGAAAAGCTCACTCCGCAAGAATAACTGGGCATCGAGAACTGATTGAGGTCGTTTTGGACAATGGCGAAACAATAGAATGCACGAAAGATCATAAATTTATGATGAGGGACGGCAATTACAAGGAAGCGGGAGAACTGGTTGCTGGAGAGTCTTTAATGCCACTGTATCGTAAAACTGGCGACACGGGCTACCTTAAGGGATATGAATTAGTTCGCTGCCTAAATGGTAAAGGACGATGGATGCCAACCCATTTGATGGTCCGAGATGGCACAAATATGTTGGTTCCTAATGACGGGAAAACAATTTGTCACCACAAGAATTTTAAAAAACTCGACAATAGGCCAGAAAATTTAGAAATGACTAATTGGGAAGACCACAAAAAAATGCACGGAGAAATCGGAGCAAAAAATTTACGCAAAACTTGGGAGAACCCAGAATTTAGAAAATGGAGACAGAGCAGCGAATATAAAGATCAACAATCCGATAGAATTACAAAAAAATGGCAAGACGAAGATCATCACAGAAGTCACGCCGCTTCCAATTTAGCCAGATATACCAAGTTTGGATTGCCGGACAAGTTTATAACCTACAAATTTACTGAAGAAAATCGCCAGAAAATACTTAAAATGCATCAACTTGGCGGTGTTCTATTTAAAGCAGTACACAGTCAGCAAAATATTGACAGATTAAAAGCTCTCAATAACGATCCGCTAGTGATGGCAAAAATCACCGCAAAAAGGAAAGTGTTACTTGACGATCCCAACAGCAATCTGTCTAAGTCGCTCTGCTCTGAAAAAAGATTAAAAACGTTAAGGGAGATGGCAACCTACAAGTCTCTTGCATCCAAGGGAATTATCAAAAAAGAAGAACTCTCGTTTAAAATGTGGCAAGCGTCATTGCAGACTGCCAACAACCACAAAGTAGTATCTGTTAAACAGACTGGAAAAACTGAAGATGTATACGACCTGACAGTCGAAATTTATCATAATTTCGCAGTGTCATCTGGAGTTTTTATTCATAATTGCCATGCCGGGACCGCAACAAGATTTGTACAGCCTGGATCCCCAAAACCCCGTTTTATGCCCCCTCGTGACCCTGGGATGGCTGAATTGTCGAACCTGCCAACAGCAAAAAGACTTTTCATATCAGAAGGTCAAATGAAAGAAATTTTGTATGCTGGGGCGAAATCTAGAGAGTACAGTTATGACGCCCTGATTCATGGACGCCCAAATGGAGCTTTTACCAAAACAGCAATTGATGCAATTAACAAATTGACTAATCCAACTAACAAGCAAGTGTATGATGAAATCAGAAGAAATTTGCCTTCTAATGATTGGCCGCAGACTCCTCAGCTTGAAGGGTCGGATTCGAATAAAGCTAAACCAATCTTTTCTTAATCAAAAACCTTCGTGTCAATCCATTCTGTTTTCATAATAGTCCACCAATCAACGGCTATGCCTCTGTTCACAAACTGGTATGGTATCCAGCCAAAACCGGCATCGCCCCATCCAAGACCCCACCAATTGGCAAAGCGGAAAGCACCAGTTGTTTTGGTTCCATCTGGATGGGCTATTTCATACCCGTCATCAAATCCAACACATGCCACCGCATGTCCGCCAGAAAGAGATTGATTACCCTTTGGCAATAAAACATGACCCCTCTTGTCGTCTGTTCCGTAAACAACAAAGCCGAACATGCAGGCTCTGTTTTGCAGAATGTTAGCTTTGATTCTCTCAATTACCTTGGTTGGGCTGGTTCCAAAAGGATCTAGCCTGTAATAGGTCAGAGCCTGATAATTTTGTGCTAATGCATAATCGAATGCGGCAGGCTCTTCATCGTATTTGGAAATCTCATATGGATAATATCTCTCTGGAGGCAATCCAAACATAGCTATGGCTTGCATCGTCGTACGAAGATATGATCCACAATCGCCTTCCGTTCCAGCCAATTTGCGAGATACTTTATACAAAAACAGTCGACTCATGTCTTCACTGCCCAAGTTTGCAACTCTCTGGTGAATCTCAAACAAGTATGTTCCAGAATGGGCTGTGCAACTGCCGAGTGTACCTTGGTCTTTTAGAGGGGGTAGATCAACAGCTATGTGGCCAGACGAGGCTAACTTGTTTCTGGCTCCTTCAACAACAAATTTTGACACCTCCTGACTGTCCAGATTGAAGTCTCTAGCATCAGGATAATCCCGGTTCCATCCAAGTCTAAATTGTCCGTGCATTGGTTTCATAATGGAAGTTCTCCGTTACCAGCAAATGTTACCCCTTGATACATTCCTGGGTGGAAGCCACTGAACCTGTATGCGTCCACAACTGTCTGTTTTTGCACTGCGTTCAGTTCTGAAAATGGCTTTATTGGCACAGAATCTGGCCATTTGAAAGCGTCATATATTTCCATATTTCCAGCATACTGTGGTTTGTCAACAGACATCTTAACCCCCTAAATAGAAAACGGCAGGAAGAACTTGTCCGCCTGCCGTCTCTAGTGTTGATTTGCAATCGCTTGTAACGGTTATGTGTTGCTCGAAAGAGAGGATACGGAAGATACGGAATGCGAGCTTTCTGACGACACGGAAGATGAACTACCCTGACGCCTCGTAGAAGAGCTACTAGAAGACATACCAGATGTTACTGTGGAAACCGTCTGGGATGATGTGCTTAACTCGTTTGTCGAGCTTGAACTTGTCTCATCCAGATAAACACCGGTAACATAACGGAAAAGTTCAACAATTGCAGCCTTAACTGCAGTAGAGATGTCGTCCGTAATATCCCCATCCGTCAACACAATGGGGGAAATAGCATTGCCCCTCGGGTCACTAGCATTAATTGTAACTGTAATGTAATAGGACCTAGAGCCTGTACGACTCCCATTTATTACCGCTGAATCGATATCGATAACAACGCTCTTTGTTAATCCTGAATCGCTGTCGTATACGCTGATTGTTGCCATTTTTGAAGTCTCCAATTGTTGGGCGTGAAAAACACAATTACTGATTCACCAGAAGCCCCTGGTTTCCCTTCCATATCTTTCTTTGGAGATGTTGCTTATCCCTACGACGAATATTAATCTATTGGAACTGAGCATTTTTAGCCATTGGTTCCTTTTCCGCATCAAGCAACACACTGCCAGGAATCTCTGGCAAATCTCCATCATCAAATACTTTTGGATTAGAACCAAGACGGAATAGGCTCTTGTATTTGCAATCACAAGCCATTATAGCCTTGGCTGTCGTTATACTCGGGAACAGGTCAAGAACGTAGTTGTTTATGGGACAGGTTAACCTAACCATCCTGGCAATCATCCCTAATGGCACATGAGCATTTGTTTCGCTAGACCATTCGTCCCAAACATCCCCCAACATAGGGGAGTGTTTTTTTGATGCCCTAATATGGAATCCAAATTTATCAATCTTATGAGCCATACACCTGTCAACCCTATGAAGTCCCCTTATTGCCATTCTAAAATCGCCCACTTCTCCACTGTTTACCTTTGTCAGAACCGCATTCAAAGCATTCTGTGCGTTAGACTTCTCTTCTGCACTCAAAAATGGAGATTGTGCAATCTTTTTGGCATACCCAACCCCAATGTTGTGAAAACTTTGTTCAGAGGATACTGTTCCTGCTATTGTTCTGTCATAATAATACCCCTTACCTGTTGTCAGGTGAAAAACGGTTTCGTAGGATCTCTTGAGGCGATTGTCTGGAGCGGGATCTCCAGCCTTGCATTTCCAGACGATCTCGTTTCTAATAGCCCATCCCTGCTTCTTTAATTCTGCGGCCACCTTATGTGGAGCACACGACACGGAACCATCACTATATGAACCCTTGACCAACAGCCAGAGTGACGAGGATTGCTCCATCATTGGTCTGGCGATTGTGACGGCACTAAGGACATTCTCATCACTGCAGTCTTGGGGAAAAGCCAAAGCACATGAAACTTTTTGCTCTGAATCGGTCATTACTCACTCTCTTTGTTCTTGGAACTTTTCTGAACCTCCATCAACTTTCCGACACTAATTTGGTTTGGAAACTTTTCCTGATCGCGTTTAAGAATCTTTTTGCTATACCATTCTGTTAGATCAAATGGCTCTTCAGGGACTCCACCTTTACAATCTTCAAAAGCCTGTTCGAAATTGACTTTTGGAAACACATCGCACCCAGACTCCTGGTTACAATTAAAAAGTTGGAACCCCTCCTTGTCAAACACAGGCTTCAATTCTGCAAGCATTGCATTTTCCTTTGCATAGCGTCCATTTTTAACCCCAGCCGTTTGTCCGAATGAATATTGGGCATCGTCTGTCATTAGAAAATCTACCCCCAACATATAGACACGAGGGCATCCTAGATAGTGAAGAAGCCTTATCCCAAGCAACATGGTACAAAGACACATAAACGGACGATTATTCTCTTCTTGTTTTCCGCCTCTACCCCAATGAGCAAAACGAGTTGTTAAAAATGTTGAGGCATCAAACTCTGTACGACGGGAGAATCCAAGAGTCCCTGGGCAGTCTCTAACCCTTGTCCTAACATCTCGAAAAGTGCCGTCTGGCAATTTCGCTCTAACCTTGCGTTTTAATTTCCCGAGTGGGGCAAAAGTGAGAATCTTTGGATCAAGAAACAGTCCGTGGTGAAATTTGCTTTGTGGGTCGCTAAACACCCATGCAGACGCCTTTGTGTATCCAGCAACATTGTTTACGGCTAAAGAGGCAACGCCTTTTTCTCCAAGCCTGTCATAAGGAAGTTTATTAAGGCTTGGACCGCCGCAAACAAGAAAAGCTGCAGAAGGAGCCCACAATCCGCACAAGTCCACGGCTCGTGAACCTGTTCCTCCACATTCTTTACATTCGCCCTTTTCTTGTTCAATTCTTTTTTCACAAACAGGACATGGCTTCGGATTTTTGCCACAAACACCACAAGAAGCAAGAATGCCAGTTTTGACTTCTGAACAAGTTCGGCATTCGACTTTTGGATTAACTACGAGTAGGGGGTCGTGGTTCATATTTTCATTCCAATTTAGTTGTAAACAGTTTTTCCCTTCACATTTTTCTTACATTCTTCTGGAACATCCGTCAAACCACAAATATAGAGATTTCCTCCAACAGTTGGGCTGAAGCCACTAGGAATACTGGTCAACCCACGAAGAAAGAGATCTTCTTCCACAGTTGGGTTGAAACCGCTAGGAATGCTGGTTAAACCATTCAGAAAGAGATCTCCTCCGACAGTTGGGTTGAAACCGCTAGGAATACTGGTCAAACCATCTAGATAGAGATTTCTTCCGACAGTTGGGTTGAAGCCACTAGGAATACTGGTCAACCCACGAAGAAAGAGATCTTCTTCCACAGTTGGGTTGAAGCCACTAGGAATGCTGGTTAAACCATTCAGAAAGAGATCTCCTCCGACAGTTTGGTTGAAACCGCTAGGAATGCTGGTTAAACCATTCAGAAAGAGATCTCCTCCGACAGTTGGGTTGAAACCGCTAGGAATGCTGGTTAAACCATTCAGAAAGAGATCTCCTCCGACAGTTGGGTTGAAGCCACTAGGAATACTGGTCAAACGATTCAAGCAGAGATTTGCTCCGACAGTTGGGTTGAAATCACTAGGAATACTGGTCAAACTA